>Ga0208758_100026_pt1 | contig 189732 bp, 188 predicted proteins | sample LakWasM116_HOW13_2_FD_183930 | JGI IMG/M metagenome (GOLD analysis project Ga0208758, IMG submission 183930) | Freshwater sediment methanotrophic microbial communities from Lake Washington under simulated oxygen tension - Sediment Metagenome... | ecosystem: Environmental > Aquatic > Freshwater...
AATGATACAGCCCGGTAAAATACAGGAATTTACGCAATTAAACTTTATGCAACCTTCGTCGCAAGGGTATACTAGCGAGGTCGGCAGGCGTGATAATAAAATTGAACAAAATAAGACTGAGACTACAGGAAATCTTACAGTAGTGGCTATTACTCCAACTCCAGGTAATCGTGAGATAGATCATGAGCTTGTATTGCGCGCGCAGCGCGGAGATAAGCGTGCATTCGGTCTGCTGGTGGATAAGTATCAGCGCAAGCTGGCGCGCCTGTTGTCCCGCATGATCCGCGACCAGTCTGAAATTGAAGATGTGGTGCAGGAATCCTTCATTAAAGCCTATCGTGCTTTACCCAATTTCCGTGGTGACAGTGCTTTTTATACCTGGCTATACCGTATCGGTATCAATACCGCCAAGAATTATCTGGTTTCAGTAGGCCGCAGGCCTACCGTAAGCACTGATATCGAAATCGAAGATGCTGAGAATTTTGATAGCGGAGACGAGTTGCGAACAACTGAAACGCCTGAGTCAAGCTTGATGACCAAGCAGATTGCGCAGACTGTAAACGACACGGTCGAGGGCTTGCCTGAAGAGCTGCGTACAGCGATTACTTTGCGTGAGATCGAAGGTCTCAGTTATGAGGAAATCGCCAATATCATGGGTTGCCCGATAGGCACCGTGCGTTCGCGTATTTTCAGAGCGCGCGAAACCATTGCGTTAAAATTAAGGCCGTTGCTTGATACGCCTGAAAATAAGCGTTGGTAAAAATAGAATATGTGGGAGCTTAGTTTAGTGTTAGGAGCAAATAATGAGTGAGCAAATATCCGCATTGATAGATGGTGAGATTGCTGTTGAAGATGCCGAGCATCTGATGTCATCCTTGCAGACCAGCAGGCAGTCAGCAGAGGCCTGGAGCCAGTACCATCTTATTGGCGATGCGATGCGTGGAAATCGGGTACTCAGTAAAGATTTTAAACAAAACCTGATGCAAAAGATCGATATGGAGCCTACGGTGCTGGCGCCGAAATCAGCCCAGATTAGCGCCGAGAGAATGGCTGAGGTCAAAGACCGCCTGCCCGCGAAGTGGGCGATAGCGGCTTCTTTTGCAGCGGTGATGGCAGTCGGCTGGATGGCCATGCAGCAAGTGCAGCCTGGTAATGAAGTGCCGGCGATTGAAATGGCGAAAGCTGATGTAGTCGAGCAGGCTATCCCAAATGAATATATGGCAGCACATCAGTCATCTGCACCATCGGCAAGTTCTTATTATATTCAATCAGTGAGCTATACGGAGTGATGTTAATGAAGCATTTTGTTCTGGCCAGAAGTCTTGCCAGTGCATCACTGATTGCAGTTTTACTCTCAAGTTTTAATGTATATGCTTCTGAAGAGGACGCTTGGCAGGTTTTGCAAAAGGCGGCTGTAGCGGCGCATGCTTTAAGTTACAAGGGTATCTTTGTCTGCCAGACCGCAAAACAGGTGAGATCAGTCGAGATTACACATTTATTTGACGGCCAGAACGAATTTGCGCGTAACGTGGTTCTGGACGGGTCACCGCGCGAAGTGCTCAACCAGAGCGGCAACGTCGTGATTTATAACCCGCGTAATGGAAAGATTTTTATCGAAAAGCGCCGCGCCCAGAACATGTTCCCGGCCATCCTGCCAACCGATCTTGATTCTATCCGTGCCAGTTATTCATTACGCAGCGGCGAAGCTGAGCGCGTAGCAGGGCGTCCTGCCCAGTTGCTGGTGCTGGAGCCTAAAGATGGTTTGCGTTACAGTTATCGATTCTGGGTTGATACCGAGTATGGACTGCTCCTGAAATCAGTCATGTTCAATAACCGTAATGAAGCGCTGGAAAGCATAGGCTTCAATCAGGTTGCTTTGATGAAAACCGTGGAGCTGGACTGGTTCAAACCTAAAATTGATCACAACAAAAGCTATGTAATGGAGCAGGAGCAGGAATTGGTTGCTGACCCCGGGTCGCCGATTGACTGGGAAATCAAAGTGCTGCCGCCAGGTTACCGCAAGGTAGATCAGATGATCCGTAAGGTTCAGGGTAAACCTGCGCCGGTCATCCACGTTATATTTTCTGATGGACTTGCTTTTGTTTCGCTGTTTATAGAGCCTGTGGCCAAGCCTACAAAAGAGAAACCGGTGCCGAAAAACATGCTGACGACTACCGGCAATACCAGCTTTTATGCCAATGTGAACAATGGGCATCTGGTGACTGTGATGGGTGACGTGCCAGAAGCTACGGTTGTTCAGATTGCCAATGCCGTTGTATTTAAAAAATAGTTGATAGTGTAGTTTTGCAGCCATGATTGAAGAATTTGCAGTAATTACCAAACGTTTCGATGACCATGTCATGCTTGAAATCGAAAGGCGCACCGCCTGCGACCTCTGCGGCCAGAAGCGCGGTTGCGGAAATGCTACCTGGGGTAAGCTGCTGGGTCATGACAGCCATGAGTTTTCGGCTGATAATGCGATCAATGCCAATGTCGGTGACAGTGTAGTGGTCGGCATAGATGAGCGCATCGTGCTTAGTTCCGCTTTTTATCTGTATGTTGTACCGCTCTTGACCATGCTGGTTGCTGCAATATTGGCTGACACCCTGCTTGATAATGAGTTTTATGTCATGCTGGCTGCGGCTTTTGGGCTGCTGCTGGGGTTTGTCTGGGTGAAGGGTCATCTGGTCGGTTTTGGCCGCGTCAAAAAACCATACGGCAAAAAATTCCGCGCTGTTGTTCTGCGTCATGCGGATGACACGGATTCCTGTAAAAATTTAAGCCAAACTATTACTGGCAACGATGAGTGCAAGTGATGTTTGCAATTTGTGTAATTTCAAACTAAACGAGGTGAGTAGATGAAGAAAAGTTGGATTGCCGCAGCTATTTTCAGTTTGATTGCTGTGGTTCAGTCATATGCCTATGCAAAAGATTTGCCTGATTTTACAGTGCTGGCCGAAACGCAAGGGCCCGCTGTAGTCAATATCAGCATTACGCAAAACATGAAGGCGGAAAGCGCAGTGCCATTTCCGGGGATGCCTGGCGATGAGCAGATGCAGGAGTTTTTCCGGCGTTTCGGTATTCCAATGCCAGGACAGGTGCCGGGCCAGAATGGCGCGCCACAGCAAGAATATAAGTCACAGTCATTGGGATCCGGTTTTATTATCAGCAGTGATGGTTATATTTTAACGAATGCACATGTGGTGGCAGAAGCTGATGAGGTGATTGTCAAGCTGTCGGACAAGCGCGAATTTAAAGCCAAGATTATCGGCGCCGATAAGCGTACTGACGTCGCGCTGGTGAAAATTGACGCAACCGGGTTGCCGAAAGTGACCACTGGTGACCCTAATAAATTGAAAGTGGGGGAATGGGTCGCTGCAATCGGCTCACCTTTCGGGCTTGAAAATACGATGACAGCCGGTATTGTCAGCGCAAAAGGCCGCGCATTGCCGCAAGAGAATTTTGTGCCATTCATTCAGACCGATGTTGCGATAAACCCGGGTAACTCAGGCGGCCCGTTATTCAATCTGGCCGGTGAAGTGGTGGGCATTAACTCCCAGATTTATAGCCGCAGCGGTGGTTCTATGGGTCTTTCTTTCAGCATCCCGATTGATGTTGCCCTAGATGTATCAAATCAGCTTAAAGCTAGCGGCAAGGTCAATCGTGGCTGGCTTGGTATCGTTATTCAGGAACTGAGCAAAGAGCTGGCTGAATCCTTTGGTATGAAGAACACCAATGGCGCGCTGGTTGCTGCGGTTGAAAAAAATGGGCCTGCCGACAAGGGTGGCCTGGAAGCCGGTGATGTGATTACCAAATTTGATGGTAAACCAATCGTTGCCTCTTCTGATTTGCCACGCGCTGTTGCTGCAGCAAAACCCGGCAGGACTGCCGCGGTTGAGGTGCTGCGTAAGGGCAGCCAGAAAACACTGAATATTACGGTTGGTGAAATGCCGACAGAGGGCACTGAGGTTGCGCAGGCAGCCAAACCTTCTGCTAAGCCTGAAGTTAACCGCATTGGTCTGGTGCTCAAAGAGGCAACAGCCCAGCAGCGCAAAAAGCTCAATGGTAAAAACGGTCTGGTCGTGATGGATGCGCAAGGTGCTGTTGCCCAGGCGGGTGTACGTCGTGGCGATGTCATTCTGGGGCTGAATAATTCTGAGGTGCAGAGCCTGGAGCAGTTTAATAAACAGCTGGCGGGCTTTGCTGCCGGTAAGTCAGTCGCATTGCTGGTGTTGCGCGGTGAAAATACCTTGTATGTGCCAGTGAAAATTCCGGCTGGTAAATAGGCATTGCACAATGCCTGAGGTAATCAGTAGATGTTAATACTTTGAATTTGCTGTAAAATCCGAGCTGTTCGGTTTAACAACAAGGGCGCCTAGAGCGCCCTTGTTGTTAAACCGGTAAGTTGGATGAGAATCAAGCTTGTCATATACCAGTAGAGCTAAGATTTAAACTTTTAGCCAGTTATTGAAATAGTCACATTTAAAAATACACCATGAAAAATATTCGTAATTTCTCCATCATTGCCCACATTGACCACGGTAAGTCTACGCTGGCTGACCGGATTATTCATATGTGCGGCGGCCTGGCTGACCGTGAGATGGAGGCGCAGGTGCTGGATTCGATGGATATTGAACGTGAGCGCGGCATTACGATCAAGGCGCAGACAGCGGCTTTGCAATATAAGGCGGATGATGGCCAGGTTTATCAGCTCAATCTGATTGATACTCCGGGGCATGTGGATTTCAGCTATGAAGTGTCACGTTCACTCTCTGCCTGTGAAGGTGCTTTGCTGGTTGTGGATGCCAGCCAGGGTGTCGAGGCACAAAGCGTGGCTAACTGTTATACAGCGCTTGACCTGGGGGTTGAAGTTACTGCGGTGCTGAATAAAATTGATTTGCCTTCAGCTGATCCTGATCGTGTGATTCAGGAAATTGAAGATGTAATCGGTGTTGATGCAAGCGATGCTGTGCGCTGTTCTGCTAAAACCGGCGAAGGCGTGCGTGACGTGCTGGAAGCCGTGATTGCCAAAGTGCCGCCACCCAAAGGCGATGTAGCAAAACCTTTGAAAGCCTTGGTGATTGACGCATGGTTTGATAACTACGTTGGCGTGGTGATGCTGGTACGCGTGATGGACGGTGTATTGAAGCCCAAAGAAAAAATCCGCCTGATGGCGACAGGTGCCGAATATCTGTGCGAGCAGGTTGGCGTGTTTACGCCTAAGTCACTGCAGAAAACTTCCCTGTCTGCGGGCGAGGTGGGTTTTGTGATTGCCGGGATTAAAGAGCTGGCAGCTGCAAAAGTGGGCGATACTGTGACTCTGGCAGGAAAGCCTGCGGCAGAAGCCTTGCCTGGTTTCAAAGAAGTCAAGCCGCAGGTGTTTGCCGGCTTGTATCCGGTCGAGTCCAACCAGTTTGAAGCCTTGCGCACGGCGCTTGAGAAGCTAAGCCTGAATGACGCCAGCCTGTTATTTGAACCGGAAAACTCAACGGCGCTGGGCTTTGGCTTTCGCTGCGGCTTTTTGGGTTTGCTGCATATGGAGATTGTGCAGGAACGCTTAGAGCGCGAGTATGATATGGATCTGATCACGACAGCGCCGACTGTTGTGTACGAATTGCTGCTGAAAAACGGCGATGTGGTGCAGATTGAAAATCCGTCGCGGCTGCCTGAAATTTCACGCATAGAAGAAACGCGCGAGCCTGTCATTACCGTGAACCTGTTGATGCCGCAAGATTATGTTGGCCCAGTGATGACGCTATGTAATAACAAACGCGGCATACAGAAGAATATGCAGTATATGGGTCGTCAGGTCATGTTGAGTTATGAAATGCCGTTGAATGAAGTAGTGCTGGATTTTTTTGATAAACTGAAATCCGTATCGCGCGGCTATGCAAGTATGGACTATGAGTTTCTGGAGTTCCGTGCCGCAGACCTCGTTAAGCTCGATATTATGGTCAACGGCGAACGGGTAGATGCACTTAGCATGATTGTGCACCGCTCAACCAGCGTTCACCGTGGACGTGAAGTGGCTGCAAAAATGCGTGAATTGATCCCGCGCCAGATGTTCGATGTGGCGATTCAGGCTTCAATCGGCGCAAATATCATTGCACGCGAAACAGTAAAGGCAATGCGTAAAAACGTGATTGCTAAGTGTTATGGCGGTGACGTGTCACGTAAGCGCAAGTTGCTGGATAAGCAAAAAGAAGGTAAAAAACGCATGAAGCAGGTGGGTAATGTCGAGATCCCGCAAGAGGCGTTTTTAGCTATTTTACGAGTTGAAGACAAGTAGTCTGACAGAATAAAGATAAGGGTAAAACGCCATGATGTTCGCATTGTTCATGATTGTGATATTAATAGTAACAGGCTTCATATGGCTGTTAGATATTCTTGTTTTAAGAAAAAAGCGCCCGGTTGGCGTAGATGAACCTATCCTGGTTGAGTATGCCAAAAGTTTTTTCCCAGTGATCCTGATCGTATTTTTTGTACGCTCATTTATCGTAGAGCCTTTTAAAATCCCGTCCGGATCCATGATGCCAACCTTGTTGGCCGGTGATTTTATTCTGGTGAATAAATTCACGTACGGTCTGCGTGTGCCTATATTAAACAATACTTTTCTTGAGGTTAATCAGCCTAAACGCGGTGATGTCGTTGTGTTTCATTATCCGCCGGCGCCTTCAGTGGATTACATCAAGCGCGTGATCGGCCTGCCGGGTGACAGAATCAGGTATCAGGATAAAAAGCTGACGATCAACGGCGAACCCATGCCACTTGAGTTTACTGGCGATTATGAATATGTAATGGCGGGGCTCAATGTCATCGTGGCAAAACAGTACCGTGAGCAGTTGGGCAGCGTCCAGCACGATATTCTGATTCACGATGTGGTCGGCAATTATGATGAAGACAGCCTGGGTGGGAAATTCCTGAGGGATGAAGAGATTGTTGTGCCGCCGGGACATTATCTGGCGATGGGCGATAATCGAGATAACAGTTCAGATAGCCGAGTCTGGGGATTTGTGCCAGAAAGAAATCTGGTAGGTAAGGCATTTTTTATCTGGATGAATTTTGATCAGGGTTCTAGAATAGGCAACTCGATTCATTAATATTTTTTCAAAATAACTTTGTGCCACATGTTTTATTTAAATTAGCATCTCAATCAACCACGGGGAAGAACATGACAAATCACTTAAAGAATTACCGCGCTGACCATAAAACACAAAACGGTGTCACGTTGATGGGCTTGGTCGTTGTATCCGCCTTACTGATTATTGTTGCGCTGGTCGGTATGAAGGTTGTGCCTGCATACATGGAATTTCTATCAGTTAAAAAAGTGCTGACCGCCATGAAGCAAGAGCCTTTGGATACAATGAGTGCCAGCGATATTAAAAAGTCTTTTGATAAACGGGCCAATGTTGCCTATATTTCAGTTGTTAAGGGGTCGGATTTAACGATTGAAAAAACCAGTTCCGGTACAGTGCTCAATGTGGAGTATCAGGTTATTAAACCGATTGCCGGTAATATCAGCGTGTTAATTGATTTTTCTACACAGGGTAATGCAAAATAAACCCATGCATTTTAAAAGTAAACAATGATTCAGCAGGAATTAGCCAGGCGCCTGTCGCATACTTTTACTAACGTTAATTTGCTGACGCAGGCGCTGACGCACCGTAGCTACGGCTCTCATAATAATGAGCGACTGGAGTTCCTGGGCGATGGTGCGCTGAACTTCATTATAGCCAACCAGCTTTATCAGCGGTTCCCGAAACTGGCAGAGGGCGATTTAAGCCGTTTGCGCGCGCAGCTTGTGAAAGAGGCAACGCTGAGCGAGTTAGCCGCATCCCTTAATCTGGGGGATGCGCTCAAATTAGGTGAAGGTGAACTCAAGAGTGCAGGCTGGCGCAGACCTTCTATTCTGGCGGATGCGCTGGAGGCGATCATCGGTGCGGTTTATCTCGATGGCGGCTTTACCGCTGCAGAAGCGTTTGTACTCGGACTTTACACGGTCAAACTAGACACGATCGATCCGAAAGTGATTGATAAAGACCCCAAATCATTGCTGCAGGAACTGCTGCAAAGCAGAAAAATTGCAGTGCCGGAATATACCGTTACGCTTACCAGCGGTGAAGCACATGCTCAGAAGTTTGTAGTGGAGTGCCTTATTGAGAAGCATAATATTCGCACCGTAGGTGAAGGCAGCAGCCGCCGACTTGCTGAGCAGCAGGCGGCACAGCTTGCTTTGCTAGAGTTTAAAAAAATATATATTGGAAAAACTAAAAAATGACAGATCACGATTCCGAAGCAGATAATGGTGAAGCATTAGTCTTTAAATGCGGAACGGTGGCGATCGTTGGCCGCCCGAACGTGGGTAAATCTACTTTGTTAAACCACATCCTAGGTACGAAGCTAGCCATTACTTCACGCAAGGCACAAACCACACGACATCGTTTGCTGGGCATCCATACAACGGATGATACTCAGTATCTGTTTGTGGATACGCCGGGTTTTCAGCAGAAGCACCTTAATGCCCTGAATAAAGGTTTGAATAAAACCGTGACGCAGGTGCTGACAGAAGTGGATGTGGTGCTGTTTGTGATTGAGCCCATGAAGCTCGGCGATGCTGACCGTATGGTGCTGAAGCTGTTGTCAGAAAGAACGCCGACTATACTGGTGGTGAACAAGCTGGACCTGATGGGGGATAAGGGTAACTTACTGCCGCTGATTCAAGATTTTGACCTTGAATTCTCTTTTGCCGACATCGTGCCGGTGAGTGCCAAAAAAACACTTAACATTGAAGAGTTGCTGAAAACCATCCGCAAATACCTGCCGGAGCAGCCTGCAATCTATTCCGAAGATGAGTTGACCGATAAAAATGAGCGTTTTCTGGCAGCAGAACTGGTGCGCGAGAAAGTATTCAGGTTCTCAGGAGATGAGATTCCATATTCAGTTGCGGTAGAAATAGAAAAGTTTGAGCAGGTAGGCAAATTGCGCCGTATTTTCTGTGCAGTGATTGTCGATAAGGAAAGCCAGAAACCGATGCTGATCGGCAAGGGCGGTGAGAAGCTCAAGCAGATATCAACTGAAGCGCGGCTGGATATGGAAAAGCTGTTTGGCGGCAAAGTGTATCTCGAAGTGTGGGTCAAAGTAAAAGGCGGCTGGGCAGATGATGAGCGGGCGCTGAAGAGTTTAGGGTATTAAATTAGACACAGATGAACGCAGATAAACACTGATATACCTCAATATATCTTCATAAGTCGTGAATAAAACGATATCTGTGTTCATCTGTGTTTATCTGTGGCTAGAGTAAAGTTTTTATGGTTTCAGCTACTACGCACCGGCAGGATAACCAGGCAGTTTACGTGCTGCATACCTATCCATTTAAAGAAACCAGCCTGGTGGTGGAGCTGTTTGCCCGTAATTTCGGCCGGGTGGCGACGACTGCAAAAGGAGCAAGACGCCCGCGCTCAGCGATGCGTGGCCTGCTGCAGGCATTTCAACCCATGTCGGCGACCTGGTCGGGCAAGCAGGAGCTGAAAACATTGCACAGCCTGGATTGGAACGGCAGCCTGTTACTGTTGCAGGGCGAGGCGCTCATGTGTGGTTTTTATCTCAACGAATTATTGCTGCGATTGCTGCCGCGTGAAGATCCTCACGAAGCCTTGTTTGAATACTATGCAGATACGCTAAAAACACTGGCAGGAGTAAATGATTTAGGCACTACCTTGCGCAGGTTTGAACTCAAGTTCTTGCAGGAGCTGGGTTACGCAATACCTCTGGATTTGGATGTTAATGCAGAACCTATAATCGAATCACAGAATTACCGTTATGAAGCTGAGCATGGCGCATTCAAATTGAATGTGCCATCAGGGTCCTACGATCATGGCGTACAATTATCAGGTAAAACCCTGATTGATATGGCGAATGATGATTACAGCCATGCGCAGACCAAGCAGCAGAGCAAGCAGCTCATGCGCTATTTATTAGCGCACTATCTGGGTGATAAGCCGCTGCATACGCGACAACTGTTGATTGATTTGCAGGATTTTTAATTTTTTATTTTAGCCACAGATGTAACTGTAAAGGTTACATCTGTGGCTAAATTAGGGTTTAGGAAGTCAAAAAATGATTAAATTAGGCGTCAATATTGACCACGTGGCAACCATCCGTCAGGCGCGTGGCACCAAATACCCCAGCGTAGTGCAGGCCGCTTTGCGTGCTGAGCAATCCGGCGCAGACAGCATCACCCTGCACCTGCGTGAAGACCGCCGCCATATGCAGGATGCGGACATATTCGCATTGCGACCTTTGTTGCAGACCAAGATGAATCTTGAGTGCGCAGTGACGGATGAAATGATCGACATCGCATTGCAGGTCGCGCCGCAGGATGTGTGCCTGGTGCCAGAGCGCCGGGAAGAGCGCACGACAGAGGGGGGCCTGGATGTTGCGGGCAACTTCAGCAATGTGCAAAAAGCCGTCAAAAGGCTCAGTGATGCCGGCATCCGTGTTTCACTGTTCATCGGCCCGGATATTGCGCAGATTGATGCGGCAAAGAAAACCGGTGCGCCGGTGATTGAGCTGCATACCGGCACCTTTGCCGATGCCGAGCATGAAACGGCAAAAGCTGCCGAACTGGAACGAATCAAAACAGCAGTCATGCATGCGCTGGATTTAGGGGTGGTTGTGAATGCCGGGCATGGCCTGCATTATCACAATGTGCATGAAATCGCTGCGATTCACGGTTTGGAAGAATTGAACATTGGACACGCCATCGTGGCGCATGCGCTGTTTGTCGGCTGGGATAATGCAGTGCGTGAGATGAAAGCGCTCATCAAAGAGTTCGCGCCTCAGTAATTTACGGCAAACATTACTTATGATATTCGGTATTGGCACAGACATCGTTGAAGTTGCACGCATCAAGGCATCACTTGAAGAGTTCGGCGATGCATTCGCACAGCGTATTCTGGCTGAAAGTGAGTTGGCCAGTTATCTGGCATCCGGCATCAAGCCGCGTTTTCTGGCTAAACGGTTTGCCGCAAAAGAAGCGTTTTCCAAAGCGCTGGGTACTGGCTTACGTGCGCCGGCAACATTGCAGAACATTGCGGTTTCTCATGATGCATTAGGTAAACCGGTGCTGATTCTGGCGCCTGAGCTACAGACATTGCTGCAAAGCAAAAACATCTGTCAAACGCATATCAGTATCAGCGATGAAAAAAACCTGGCTGCGGCATTCGTGGTGCTTGAAACATGACAGCAAATAATTCATCTGTTTCAGATGATGATGTAGATGTCGCCCGCCGGTTCGGCGGTGTATCCCGGCTTTATGGCGCTGGTGGTTTAGCTAGGCTGCAAGCCGCACATATCTGCGTCATTGGTATCGGAGGTGTCGGCAGTTGGGCCGCCGAGGCGCTCGCGCGCAACGCGGTGGGTACCATCACCCTGATTGACCTGGATAATATTGCCGAATCGAATGTGAATCGCCAACTGCACGCAGTGGAAGGTGCATTTGGCAAGGCGAAAGTAACCGCGATGCGGGCACGAATTCTCAGCATCAATCCTTTTGCTGTTGTGCACGAAATCGAGGATTTTGTGACGCTGGAAAACGCGAGTGATATGTTGAGTCGCAATTATGATGGCATTATTGATTGCATTGATGATGCCAAAGCCAAAATGGCAATTGTGGCTTTCTGTAAATCCAATAATATTCCGATGGTGACTACAGGCGGTGCAGGCGGTCGCCTTGACCCAACCAGAATCAGGCAGGCTGATTTATCTCTGGTCACTGGAGATCGTCTGCTGGCAAAAGTCAGAAACGGCTTGCGCCGCGATTATGCTTTCCCTAAAGGCGATGATTCAAAAAATAAATCCAGCAGACGCAAAGCTTCATTATTTGGTATCACCGCTGTTTATTCTGATGAAAACGTGATCCAGCCCAATCGTACTTGCGAGACGGATGCCGAGGCTGCTGTAACAGGGCTGAATTGTGCAGGTTATGGTTCCAGTGTGTGCGTGACGGCGCCATTTGGTTTTGCCGCTGCTGCCGTTTTGCTTGCAAATCTGCTCGCGGCCGATTGAATCTTTCTGTGACGTGCCTCACTTGTGCATGGTAAGTAGAAAATAGCCACCTGAGGGGGCTTGCTCACAGGTGTCTCTTGTTAGCCTACTCTAACGATGGTCGTAATCTACCACATCCGCATCCTGATGGACGCACTGTGCTTGCATGCCATTGTTTGCGTAAGCACTCAGGTTTCGTAAAAAAGTACCATCGTTTATCTGGGCGGCAAGTAATTTTTTTGCATCAGACACATTTTGTTCTGCAACTGAATTTTTAAGGTACTCTGGCGAACCTATAAAGGTTGACTCTCGTTTATTCAATGTGGCTTTGAAAATTTGTTCTTCAACAAGATTCATCGCTCTGATGGCATTTGTTTGATTTTCTGGTGATAGTTTACCTAGCGCGATTTCAAATAATTGATTGGCTTCTCGTCTGCTATTGATTAGCAAGTGCTGATAATGATCTGTTTGAGAAGCTGCTTTAGCGTTGCCGGATTCTGTCAATACACTTGTATCTTGCGATAAAACCGTATTTGCTTCAGTAAGCTTGGTGGTCTTGTCTATTCCTTTATTGGTTGAAGGTATGCTTTCACGTCTTAACCGAAGCATCATCATTGCGCCTGCGGCGATGCAAGTGCTGATGGAATGTGATTGGCCGGGTAATGTCAGGGAGCTTGAAAACTGTGTGGAACGCTTTTTCACCATGACTAAAAATGGGTTGGTAAATGCCGCTGACATCCCCTGTCAATCCGGCCGTTGTTTTTCACCCTTGATAAAAGTATATCAAGCTGGTCAAAAGGTGATGCCAGCGCAGGGTCAGTTTGTTAGGGGTGATTTGACAGAGTATAGAGATATAGCTGTCTTGCAGTTTCAGCCAAAGCTAGCGCGTGAGCAGATAATCTATGCGATGGAAAAAACAGGTTGGGTACAGGCAAAGGCTGCACGTATGCTTGGGATAACAGCGCGCCAGATTGGATATGCACTAAAAAAACACAATGTAGGCATTAAAAAACTATAGGCAGCATTTGATTTTTTTCATCAAACAATCATAAAAATGTCATAATTAGCTCGTAGTATGATTTGCTCAATCAATATCGACACATCATGCGGCCTACTAACTCTCTTGTAAAACTTCTCAATCGCGACATCAGCATCTTGGCGTTTAATGAACGCGTGATGAGCCTTGCACAGAATCTGGAATATCCGCTGCTTGAACGTTTGCGCTTTCTATCGATTGTTTCATCAAACCTGGATGAGTTCTTTGAAGTGCGTGCGGCACCACATGTAGATGCGATGCGTGATGGCGAGCAGCAAAGTGATGTAAATGTCGAGAGCTATCAGGCTATTTCAAAAGTGGCGCATGCGCTGGTTGATAAGCAATATGAAATTTTTAATAACGAGCTGTTGCCAGCCCTTGAGGTGCAGGGTATTCGCCTCGTATCGCACGGGGAGAGAACGGCAGAACAGAAACGCTGGGTTTCGCGCTATTTTGACTCGAATGTGCGTCCTTTGCTGGTGCCGGTAGCACTGGATCCTTCGCATCCGTTTCCGCAGGTGGCGAATAAATCACTGAATTTTATTGTCTCTTTAGGCGGAACAGACGCTTTCGGTCGACAGAATAATATTGCGATTGTGCGTGTACCCAGGGCCTTGCCTAGAATGGTGAAGTTACCAAAAAACCTGGGTGGCAAGCAGCAGTTGTTTGTTTCCTTATCCAGCATGATACGCACGCATCTGGAAAGCCTCTTTTCAGGACGTGAGATGCTCAGTTTTTCGCAGTTCCGCGTTACCCGCCATTCAGACCTGGCAGTTGACGAGGAGGACGTGAAGAACTTGCGTACCGCATTGCGCCAGGGTTTGGTGCAGAGAAACTTTGGCGATGCAGTTCGCCTGGAAGTTTCCCACAGTTGCGACGAAAAGCTGGCTAAATTCTTATTGAAGCAGTTTGACCTGCCTAAAGAGTCGTTGTATCGCGTGCATGGCCCCGTCAATCTTGCACGTTTAATGATGTGGGCAAACCTTGCTGAGGGCAGCCATCTTAACTTCAAGCCGTTTGAACCAAAAATCAGCTCGCAGTTGCTGCCTAATCAGTCATTCTTCACGCAGTTGAAACAGCAGGATATCCTGATTCACCAGCCATACGAGAGTTTTGAATCGGTGATTGATTTTCTACGCGAAGCGGTTAATGACCCTGATGTGCTGTCTATTCAGCAGACGATATACCGTACCGGCTCAGACCCGCGTATGCTTAAACTGCTGCAGGAAGCAGTCAGGCGCGGCAAAGAAGTCATGGCTGTAGTTGAGCTGAAAGCCAGGTTTGATGAAGAAGCTAACATCAATTGGGCTGAAGATCTGGAATCAGTCGGTGCACAAGTGGTATACGGCATTGTCGGCCTGAAGACCCATGCAAAAATGCTGCTGGTGATGCGGCGTGAAGGGGGCGGGCTTAAATACTACGGACATGTTTCTACCGGTAATTACAACCCTAAAACTGCACGTCTTTATACGGATGTCAGCATGCTGACGGCTGATCCGCACATTACACGCGATATGGAGCATTTATTCAGGCATATCGCCAGCCAGGTCAAGCTGCCGCGCATGCAGAAGCTGCTGGTTGCGCCATTTAATCTGCATAAACAGATGCTTACCAAGATCAGGGCTGCAGAGCTTGCTGCCAAAGCGGGAAAACCTGCACGCATTATCCTGAAAATGAATGCCCTGACTGATGAAATGCTGGTGAGGGCGTTGGTCAGGGCGGGGCGCGCCGGGGTGGAAATAGACCTGATACTGCGCGGCGCGTGCATCCTGCCGGTCAATGCAAAAGGACTGGATGGCCGAATTCGTGTACGTTCAGTCATCGGCCGCCTGCTGGAACATTCGCGCGTATTCTATTTTAAAATTGATGCCAATGAATGCATGTGGCTTTCAAGCGCAGACTGGATGAACCGCAACATGATGCGGCGCGTGGAAATCGCATGGCCGATTACGGATGCCAAAAATCGCGCCAGGATTCTGCAGGAATGCTGTCAGGTTTATCTGGATGATAACCATGATGCCTGGTTGTTGCAGGATGATGGCAGTTATAAGTTAAGTGCAAATATGCTTGCGGTTACCAAGCTGCCGGTTTTCAGTGCGCAGCAATATTTAATACAGAAATATACTGATTAAACCAGCGGAATTTATATGGCAGATTTAATATTTTGGCGGCATGCGGAAGCTGAAGATGTCAGCGTTAGCGGTAAAGACACAGATCGTGTACTGACGAAACGGGGCCGTAAAGATGCGGCCAGAATGGCAAAGTGGCTCAGTGAATATCTGCCTGCCGTCACCGTCGTGTTGTGCAGTCCTGCGCAGCGTTGTCAGGAAACGGCGGCGGCACTGTCTGACTTGAATCAGGTGCCAATAAAAATTGAAGATTTTTTAAGTGTAGACAGTAGTGCAGAGCGCATTGCCAAAGAGCTGGCCTGTAAATACAGTGCCAAAACGGTGTTGATTGTCGGGCATCAGCCGAATATCGGGTTGCTCATCGCTCAACAGTTAGGCATGCATCAGAGTGCCGGTGTGGTTAAAAAAGGCTCGGTGTGGTGGTTGCGACAGCGCCTTGCCGGCGATGTTTTAACGTATTATATTTATACCGTTAAGCAGCCTGATAGCTAAGGCATCAGGTTTTTTGATGCCAGTATTTAAATGTTAAGTTTGTTAAGTTAACTGTATGCATAATAGTATATGTATGCTATTTTTAAGTCCGTGGTATGCATTGGTTTGTCTTAACTAATGGTATTTTCCAAGTAGCGCTTCTGCTCAGTGAGTAGTTTTAAGGCTGGTTTGTCATTAAACATCTTATGGATGTTGAGAAGTGTTAATTAATTAAAGGAGTACTTACTTATGATTTTTGTTAAACGTTTTTTCAGTGCATTTCTTGCAGCTTCAATATTATTTACAGGTTCGATTCAAACCGTTCAGGCTGCGATGATCAGTGCAGAGCAGGTTGCGGAGAGCACGGTGACAAATGAAGGTAATCAGAACCGTACGCTTATCGTTGCCGCACTTTCACGTGAAGATGTACAGGCAGCACTGATTGCCCGTGGTATTGACCCGGCACAGGCAAAAGATCGCGTGGCCGCACTATCTGATGAAGAAGCTAGCATGGTTGCCTCACAACTGGATACCGCACCGGCCGGTGGCATTATCGGTGCAATCGTACTGGTATTCCTGGTGCTGCTGTTGACTGACATCCTCGGATTCACTAAAGTTTTCCCTTTCACAAGGTCTGTCCGTTAGTCTCAAGTCGTTGTAATTGACAGCGTTTCAAACAAGACCAGCCGGTATGTTACTTAAAAGTTGCATACTGGCTTTTGCTTTTTTGCTTAGTGCCTGTGCTGCGACAGGCGTGCGTGAAGTCACGCATGACTCGCAGTTACCCCGGCATGCAGAGCTGACCAATACCCCGTTTTTCCCGCAAGAGTTATATCATTGCGGCCCTGCTGCGCTTGCAACGGCACTTAATGCCGTCAATATCGGCGTCAGCGCGGATCAGCTTGTGCCGGAAGTGTATATACCCAGCCGTAAAGGTAGCTTGCAGATTGAAATGCTCGTTGCCGCACGCAGGCATGGTGCCTTGGCCGTAAAGATTGAACCGGTACTTGGTGCAGTATTAAAAGAGATTGCGGCTGGCAATGTCGTGGTCGTGATGCAGAACCTGGGTTTGTCTTGGGCACCCTCATGGCATTATGCGGTTGTTGTGGGCTATGATCTGGATAAAGAATTAATCTGGCTGCGTTCCGGCACTTTTAAGCGTTTTGAAATGACATTAAGCACCTTTCAGCGTACGTGGGCACGCAGTCAATATTGGGCATTCGTTGCATTGAAGCCAGGTAGCTTACCAGCCAGTACCGGAGCAGATGCCGTGGCTTCAGCACTTGTCAGTTTTGAAAAAGCTGCAGATGCCACTAATGTGAAAGTAGCTTACGCTGCGGCTGCCAAGCGATGGCCAGATAATCTTGTAATATTGACGGGGCTGGGAAACAGCGCTTATGCTGCCGGCGATTTGAGCGGCGCTGCTACAGCATTCCGCGATGCCATTTTGTCACATCCTGATTCTGCAGCCGCATATAACAATCTTGCGAATGTACTGCTCGCACAAGGCGATGTGTCGGCGGCAAGGGCGGCGGCTGAAAAAGCGCTGCAATTGGCCGTAAAAGATCAGAAGCTGCAATCCCTGGTTCAGAAAACCCTGGATGAAATTAACGCCTATTCAATTAAGAAATAACATCAGGTTAAAAGTCAATTAGCCTAATGCGATTCTGAAGGGCATCTTTATAAATTCAAACTTTGTAACAACGAGTAGGAAATCTTCACTGGTACGTCATTCCCGCTTGCGCAGGAATGACGAGATTAAGAGAATGTTGTAAAGTTTTTACCATTGAATCAATTTATAGAAGTGGCCTAATATTATTTTTTCTTAGGTCTGCCGGTTTTAATGGCAGGTACTTTAGCTAAAGCAGCTTTTAACGCTGCATCTGTCATTGCGCTAAGCTGCATGATGCCCGCACGCAATAATTCACTTTTCTTCGCCGGTTGACCCAATTTATTCAGGCGCTCCTTTAATACATGGAACTGCGCATATTCAGTTTTCGGCATGGTGAAGCTGTCACGCTCCATTTTAAGCTTGGGCGTTTTCTCTTTGGCGGGTTTTTCGGCTTTTTTAGGTGTGGCAGTTTTCAATGCCGCGCCGGTTGCAGCAGGTTTGGCGGCCGGCTTTGCCACAGGCTTTGCCGTGGCGGCATTTGCTGCCGGTGATATTGTCGTGGCTGGTTTAGGTGCTGCGGCTTTTACTGGAGCAGTTTTTTTATCAGCTACGGTTTTTTCAACCGGGTCTCTCAGTGCGGCAGCTTGTACAGGGTTGATTTTTGACATAAACACACCTCTTTGAATAAACGATATAAACAGTTTATATCGTTTATTTTATATTGCAAATGAATTTTTTATGACAGGATCATCAGTCAGCAAGCAGCTCCAGGCGCCAGTTGGTTTTTTGCCAGGCCAGCATTTCTTCATCCAGCAGGTAATAAGATTGCGGATATTTTTCAGGCCAGTAGCCGGGGAGTGACAGCATGACCTTATTCTCGCCAGATAGCAGCCGAATGCCGCGCAGGTTAGGTTTTTTGCGCGCATGGCACATGATGACAGCAAGGCGCAGACATAAGAGTTGCATGGAAAATATGCGGTTTGACAGGTCTGCCTCCAGACGTTTTATCTTGCCCCGATGCCCAAGTATCAGCAGGCTCAGGCAGTGCAGTTCACTTTGTGCAAATCCCTGCGGTTCCGTGTGCTCCAGAATATAGGCGCCGTGAATGTGCGCATCGACCGGAGAAATCATGCTGCCGATTTCATGAAGCTGTGCTGCCCAGCGCAGTTTTCGCGTGTGTACTTGTTGTTCACCTGCGGCGAAATTGATGTCACCTGTTGCCTTTTCAAATAATTTTACGGCCACATTCGCCACTGTATTAGCGTGGTTCTGGTCTACGTCAAACTTTTTAGCCAGGCGGCGTAATGATGCGTTTCTTAAGTCCAGCATGTCGTTCTCACGTGCCAGCATGTCGTAAAGCAGGCCATGTCTCAAAGCACCTTTTGCAACATTCAATGACTCGATCTGGAGAAATTCAAATACTGCGATCAAAACAGACAGTCCGCCTGCAATCACTGGTTTCCTGTCTTCGCGCAGGCCGTTCAGGCGTACTTTTTCAGCATTGCGCGCGCGCAGAAGTTCCTCACGCAGCCAATACAGCCCTTCCCTGGTGACTACATCCGGAGGCCTGCCGTATTGCGCCAGTACGTCAGCAACAGCACCTATGGTGCCGGAGGCGCCATAGGCCACATTCCAGTGTTTATTGCTGTAGTTTTCGCCTAAAGTTTCAAAAACAGATTCCGCCGCAATTTCTGCACGGGAAAAGGCTTTTTCAGTAAACTCGCCGGAAGGAAAATGCTTGATTGACCATGCTACAGAGCCGACATGCAATGAAGCGGTGTGATGCGACTTGAAGCCCTGTCCCAGGATAAATTCAGTAGAGCGTCCGCCAATATCGATGACCAGTCTTTTTTCATCAGATTGCGGCAGAAAGCGGTTAACACCCTGATAGATCAGCCGTGCTTCTTCAACACCGGAAATAACCTCAACATCAAAGCCTAACGTTTTTTTTGCTAACTTCAGGAATACATCGCGGTTATTGGCCTCGCGCAGCGTCTGTGTGGCGACCGCCCGCACATGCGATGCATCAAAACCATGCAGGCGTTCTGCGAATCTTGCCAGGCAGCGTAAGCCGCGTTCAATTGCTTCTGGCGTGAGGTTGCGGTCTTCATCCAGATCACCGCCCTGACGCACCGGTTCTTTAATATATTCAACGCGCTGTATCTGCCCGCCATCCAGACGGCCGATTTCCAGCCGGAAACTGTTGGAGCCGAGATCTATCGCGGCTAATAGCGCTTTGTCAGCAGGGGTTGGAGTATTGTTGTTTTCCATAATTATTTGCCGGTGAGATTGCGCCAGATGTTTTTAATTCTAGTCTTGTAAACAATATTATTGTTTATTTTTATGGTTTTTGTTTGAAACTTTGATGACAAATCGAAAATTTAGTATTTATGTTCCGTCAGCGCCGCCATGCTTGAAATCATGCAAACCACCCCCACATAGTCAGTATTGTTCTATATTTCTAACATCAGGAGCTTAATCTTATGTCCACTGAGGCAGCACAAAAAAATAGTCATCCAAAAGAATCAATGGCATTTCAGGCCGAGGTTAAACAACTCTTACAGTTAATGATTCACTCTTTGTACAGCAACAAAGAGATTGTATTGCGCGAATTAATCTCCAACGCATCTGACGCGGCGGACAAGTTACGTTTTGAAGCGCTGGCTAATGGCGCACTTTATGAAAATGACAGTGAACTGAAGATCCGTATTGCCTTCGACCGGGATGCGCGTACTTTAACCATATCCGATAACGGTATCGGCATGAGCCGTGAAGAAGTCATCGCGAACATCGGTACGATTGCCAAATCAGGTACTAAAGAGTTTTTCAATGCACTCACCGGTGATCAGGCAAAAGATGCCAACCTGATTGGCCAGTTTGGCGTGGGATTTTATTCGGCATTTATTCTTGCGGATAAAGTGACCCTGACGACACGCCGCGCAGGTGCATCTGAAGCGGTGCGCTGGGAATCAGCCGGTGAAGGTGAATTTACGCTCGAAGACGCGGACAAAGCCAGCCGCGGCACCGACATTGTGCTGCATCTGCGTGAAGGCGAAGATGAGTTCCTAAGTGACTGGAAGCTCAAATCGATTATTCGCAAGTATTCAGATCACATCATATTGCCTATCGTGATGAAGAAAACGGAATGGAAAGACGGCGCTGAAGTTGCAACAGATGAAGATGAAACTGTTAACAAGGCATCGGCTTTATGGGCGCGCAGCAAAAACGATATTACTGAAGAGGAGTATCAGGAGTTTTACAAACATGTTTCACATGATTTTGAAAATCCGCTGGCTTATACCCATAGCCGCGTAGAAGGTAAGCAGGAGTATATCTCCCTGCTTTACATTCCGGGCAAAGCGCCATTTGACCTGTATGACCGCGAGCGCAGTCACGGCATCAAGCTCTATGTGAAGCGTGTATTTATCATGGAAGATGCAGAAAAGCTCATGCCGCAATATCTGCGTTTTGTACGCGGTGTGATTGACACATCTGACCTGCCATTGAACGTGTCACGCGAGATATTGCAATCCAGCCGTGATGTGGAAGCGATTAAAGCCGGCTCAGTGAAAAAAGTGCTTGGTCTCCTGGAAGATATGGCTGAGAACAAGCCTGAAGATTATGCTAAATTTTATAAGGAATTCGGCCGTGTGCTTAAAGAAGGTCCCGGTGAAGACTTTGCCAATAAAGACAAGATCGCCGGTTTGCTGCGTTTTGCTTCAACCAAGGCGGATACAGAGGCGCAGGATGTGTCTTTTAAGGATTACATTTCACGTATGCAGCCAGAGCAGGATGTGATCTATTACATCACGGCGGATAGTTTTGCCGCGGCACAGCATAGTCCGCATCTGGAAATCTTCCGTAAAAAAGGCATTGAAGTATTGCTCATGAGCGATCGCGTAGACGAATGGTTGCTTGGCAGCCTGACCGAGTTTGACGGCAAAAAGCTGCAGTCTATTGCCAAGGGTGATCTGGATTTAGGCAAGCTGGAGTCTGATACTGAAAAAGAGATTCAGAAAAAAATTGAAGAAGAGGCTAAAACGCTGGTTGAGAAAATCAAGCAGACTTTGGGTGAGCAGGTTAAAGATGTGCGTGTGACGCATCGGCTGACAGACTCTCCGGCCTGCCTCGTCAGTGATGAGAATGACCTGTCAGGCAACCTTGCGCGTATCCTGAAGTCGGCAGGGCAGAAGGCGCCGGAAGCAAAACCGATCCTGGAAATTAACCCGACGCATAAACTGGTTAAGCGTATTGAGACAGAAAGTGCAGAGGATGTATTTGCAAACCTGGCACATGTGCTGTTTGACCAAGCCTTGCTTGCAGAGGGCGGTACACTGGAAGATCCGGCCAGTTTTGTAAAACGCATGAACAGTTTAATCAGCTAGCTTCATCCATGATACAAAAAAGCCGCCCTGCTTATGCTTGGCGGTTTTTTTGTGCCTGTCAAATATTTAAAATAGCCCTGCTGTAATTGTAACTTTCCATTAACAGCCGTTTAGTTGGCTTAATTTTTGCTAAAATGATTAACATACTCAACAAAAGACTGCCAAAATGAAAACGCCAACCCAGAGTCCAAAGACTTCCAAGAGAAATCCTAAAAATAAAGTTACGGCCGATATCAAGCTGCCTCCGGTCAAGCAGGGTTTGCAGCAGCATTTGATTTTTTCTACATTCAAGACCAGTGATGCCGCAACACCGCGCGACTGGTATGAGGCAGCAAGTTATACCGTGCGTGACCATGTGGTTGAGCGTTGGGTCAAGACGGCTGAATCTTATTACAAGGATGATCCCAAACGCGTTTATTATTTATCGTTAGAGTTCTTAATCGGGCGCATGTTGAGTAATACTGCACTAAATCTGGGCTTGAATGAGGAGCTGACCGAAGGTTTGGCCGCGTTGGGTCGTGACCTGGAAGCAACGGTAGAGATCGAAAATGATGCGGCACTCGGTAACGGCGGCCTGGGCAGGCTGGCTGCATGCTTTCTTGATTCAATGGCAACCATGGATATTCCCGCAGCGGGCTATGGTATTCGTTATGAATATGGCATGTTCAGGCAAAGCATTGAGAATGGCCAGCAGGTAGAAAATCCTGATAACTGGCTGCGTTACGGCAATATCTGGGAGTTTCAGCGCCCTGAAGCGCATTACAATATCAGATTCTACGGCCATGTGGTGACGTATCCGGAAGATGGCTGTCAAGCCCAGCGCTGGGTAGATGCCGAGCATGTCGTTGCAATGGCATACGATGTTCCGGTGCCTGGCTACGGTACGGAGACGGTGAATAATTTAAGGTTATGGGCGGCTAAGGCCGCGCGCGAATTTGATTTGCGCCATTTTAACGACGGTAATTACGAGCGCGCTGTTCAGGAGAGAAATGCGACAGAAAGCATCTCTAAGATTCTTTATCCGAACGATGTCTGTGAACTGGGTAAAGAATTGCGCCTGAAGCAGCAATATTTCTTTGTTTCAGCTTCTCTTCAGGATATTCTGCGCCGCTTTCTGACCTCACGCGAAATTAAATCGCAGGAGGACTGGAAAATCCTGCCGGAAAAAATCGCCATCCAGCTTAATGACACGCATCCCTCCATTGGCGTTGCGGAAATGATGTATCAATTGGTGGATGAGCATCATCTGCCTTGGGATTTTGCATGGAGCCTTGTCGGCAAGATATTCGCCTACACCAACCATACGCTGATGCCGGAAGCGCTTGAAACCTGGTCTGTTGACCTGTTTGGCCGCTTGTTGCCGCGCCATCTTGAAATCATTTACAAGATCAATCATGAGTTCCTGCATATGGTGAATCACCATTTTCCGGGTGACGTGGAATTGCTGAGACGGGTGTCTATTATTGATGAAACGCATGGCCGCCGTGTACGCATGGCACACCTTGCCGTAGTCGGTAGCCACACCGTGAATGGCGTAGCGGCACTGCATAGCGAGCTGCTGAAAAGCACCTTGTTTGCTGATTTCGACAGAATTTACCCGGGCAAGATGACGAATGTTACCAATGGCATTACCCCGCGCCGCTGGTTGAATCAGGCTAACCCGGGCTTGACCGGCTTGATTGAAAAAGCGATAGGACCGGACTTTAAAAAAGATCTGAGCCATATTAAAAAAATCACACCATTAGCGGATGATGCTGACTTCAGGAAAGCCTTTGCGCAAGTAAAACAAGCTAACAAGATCAGGCTGGCAGAGAAAATTCAAAAGGTGACGGGTGTTGTGCTGAACCCTGACAGCTTGTTTGACGTGCAGATCAAGCGTATTCATGAATACAAGCGCCAGTTATTAAATGTGCTGCATGTGATTACTTTGTATAACCGCATCCGCAACGGTGAGCAGGGCATTACGCCACGCACGGTGATTTTTGGCGGCAAGGCAGCGCCAGGATATGCCATGGCTAAGCAGATCATTCGCCTGATTAACGATGTTGCCGCGATTGTGAATGAAGATGTGGTAGTGGGCAACCGGCTGAAGGTGGTTTTTTATCCGAACTATGAAGTTTCGGCTGCGGAAATCTTGTTCCCCGGCAGTGACCTCTCAGAGCAGATTTCAACTGCGGGCACGGAGGCGAGCGGTACCGGCAATATGAAAATGGCTTTGAACGGCGCACTGACTATCGGAACCCTGGATGGCGCCAATGTTGAAATCAAAGAAGAGGTCGGTGACGAAAATATCTTTATATTCGGCCTGACGACACCGCAGGTGGCAGAGTTGAAAGCGAGCGATTATAACCCGCGTGATTACTACAATAGCAATGCGGAATTGAAGCAGGTGCTGGATATGATTGCTACTGGTTACTTTTCGGTGGAAGAGCCATACCGCTACCAGAATATAGTCGATAATCTCCTGAATAATGACCAGTATTTATTGCTGGCAGATTACGCGAGCTACATTAAAACACAGGACGAAGTAGGCAAGTTGTACCAGAGCCGCGATGCATGGATACGCATGGCAGTGTTGAATGTGGCTAATATGGCCAAGTTTTCAAGTGATCGTGCAATCGGCGATTATGCTAAAAATATCTGGCACGTAACACCAGGCGACAGATAGGCTGCGCGCCAGGCAAGCATGATGCAATAAGGTCCGGCAAGAAGTTATCCGATTACAGTGATAGCCTGGCATAAATTATGTGTTGTTAGTGTTGCATTAACCATTATTTGCGCTAAGCTATAACTGTTTGCAGTATCTTGAAAGTAACCGGAGAAAGTCATGCTACGTCTATTATCTGCAGTTTTAACCTTTACCTTGTTTGCAGGACACGCTAATGCGCTAGGGGTCAGTGATCTCACTAACACCGAAGCCAGTAGCGGGCTTAAAACCGCTTTGATTCAAGGGGCGGGGAAAGCTGTCAGTGAGCTGAGTAAAGCCGATGGCTTTCTGGGTAACAAGGAAGTCAAGATTCCGTTGCCGGATGCGCTGAAAAAAACCGAAAAAGCCATGCGTATGCTGGGGATGGGCGCACAAGCCGATGAACTGGTGCTGAAGATGAACCGTGCGGCAGAAGCTGCAGTACCGGAAGCCAAAGCTTTGCTGGTGGATTCAGCCAAAAAAATGACAGTCGCTGATGCAAAAACGATTTTGACCGGCGGCGATGATGCAGCAACGCAGTATTTCAAAAAAACCACTTCAAAACAAATGGCTGAGAAGTTTCTGCCTATCGTGAAAAAAGCGACCGAAAATGTACAGCTTGCCCAGCAATATAACAAATATGCTGAAACGGCGAGCCAGTTTGGCCTGGTAAAGAAAGAGCAGGTTAACCTGGAACAGTACGTTACGCAGAAAACACTGGACGGCGTTTACCTGATGATGGCCAAAGAGGAAGCCGCCATTCGCAAAGACCCGATTGGCCAGGGCAGTGCCATACTTAAAAAAGTGTTTGGAGCGCTGAGTAACTAGCTGTGCTCTGTGTCATTTTCATGACGCGGCGGTTATGCGCCCAGGTAAAAACATCTATTCTCTGAATTCTGTAAATGGCGATATAAACCCGATTTATGTCGCCATTTAAGCGGCCGAATCGTCGCTAATCTGTTAAAATCCTGCTTTATTTAAATCATTGATATTTAGCTGAGTTTTAATGAGCCAATCCAATCCTACCTCCCAAATGATTAGCCTGCGCGGCAGTGCTGCCCTGTCTCCTTTCCGTATTGAAAAAATCCAGAAAAAACTGGATGAAATTTGTCCGAATATCGGTCATGTTTATGCTGAGTTCTGGCACTTTGCCTGGGTAGAGGGCGAGCTTGCAGCAGCGCAGAAAAATACGCTCAATCAGATTCTGACCTACGGCCCAAGCATGCAGGCAGAGGACGCACAAGGCGAGCTGATTCTGGTGCTGCCGCGTGTGGGTACGATTTCACCTTGGGCATCGCGTGCAACGGATATTGTGCAGCACTGCGGCTTGCCTGAGATCCAGCGTGTAGAACGCGGTATTGCGTACTACGTTAAAACTAAAAATGGCCAGCCATTGAGTGCGGATGAGCGCCAGCAGTTATTGCCATTGATTCATGATCGCATGACTGAGTCTGTGTTTCCGGCGTTGCAGGACGCAGCCAGGCTTTACCATACCGATACGCCAAAGCCATTATGTACCGTGGATATTCTGCAAGGTGGCAAAGCTGCGCTTAATCAGGCCAATAGCGATATGGGTCTGGCGCTGTCACCGGATGAGGTGGATTACCTGTTTGACAACTTCAGCAGAATGCAGCGTAACCCGACTGATGTTGAGCTCATGATGTTTGCACAGGCAAACTCCGAGCATTGCCGCCATAAAATCTTCAATGCGGACTGGGTGATCGATGGTGAGCAGCAGGAAATGTCGCTATTCGGCATGATTCGCAACACGCACAAGTTGAATCCTGGCAAGACTGTAGTGGCGTATTCCGACAATGCTTCTATCGTGGCCGGCCAGAAAGATGGCGAGCCGACCAGGCGTTTTTATCCTGCTAAAGATGGTGCATATCGCACTGTTGAAGAAGACATGCATTACCTGATGAAAGTCGAAACGCATAATCACCCGACAGCGATCTCACCTTTTGCGGGTGCGGCAACCGGAGCTGGCGGCGAGATTCGCGATGAAGGCGCAACCGGCAGCGGTTCCAAGCCTAAAGCCGGGTTGACCGGTTTCTCAGTATCCAACTTGAATATTCCTGATTTTACCCAGCCGTGGGAATCGGCTGCTTACGGCAAACCCGGACGTATTGCTTCGCCACTGCAGATCATGATTGATGGCCCTTTGGGCGGCGCGGCTTACAACAACGAATTTGGCCGTCCTAACATTACCGGTTACTTCCGTACACTGGAGCTGGAAGCGCCAGGTGCCAATGGGCAAGCTGAAGTGCGCGGCTATCACAAGCCTATTATGCTGGCTGGCGGCATTGGCAGTATTTCTGCACAGCATTCGAAAAAGAACCCGATTCCTCCCGGCGCTGCATTGATTCAGCTGGGCGGCCCGGCAATGCTGATTGGCCTGGGCGGAGGTGCGGCATCGAGCATGGATACCGGCAGCAACGTTGAGAATCTTGATTTTGACTCAGTGCAGCGCGGCAACCCCGAGCTTGAGCGCCGTGCGCAGGAAGTGATCGACCGCTGCTGGCAATTGGGTGCAGATAATCCGATTCTGAGTATTCATGATGTGGGCGCAGGCGGTATTTCGAATGCATTCCCTGAGCTGGTGAATGACGCCGGTGTAGGCGCCCAATTCCAGTTGCGTGATGTGCATAATGAAGAGCCTGGCATGTCACCGCGTGAGTTGTGGAGTAATGAGGCGCAGGAACGTTACGTCATGGCGATTGCAAAAGAAGATTTGCCACGCTTTAAAGCTATCTGTGAGCGCGAACGCTGCCCGTTTGCCGTGGTGGGTTACGCAACTGAAGAGCGCCATCTGACTGTTGCTGATAGTCATTTTAACAATAAGCCGGTGGATATGGATTTATCGGTATTGCTGGGTAAACCGCCAAAAATGACGCGTGACGTGAAAAGCGCCACTAAGCAATTGCGCGCTTTTGATGCCAGCAAAATTGATTTGAAAGAGGCCGCTGCCCGCGTTTTGCGTTTGCCGGGTGTGGCTGACAAGACGTTTCTGATCACAATCGGTGACCGTTCTGTGACCGGTCTCGTGGCGCGTGAGCAGATGGTTGGGCCGTGGCAGGTGCCGGTGGCTGACGTTGGTGTGACGCTGGCTGGCTATGAAACCTACCGAGGCGAAGCATTTGCCATCGGAGAGAAAGCGCCGCTGGCGTTAATCAATGCTCCGGCTTCCGGTCGCATGGCAATCGGTGAGTCTATTACCAATATTGCTGCCAGCCTGATCGATGACATGAGTGATTTAAAACTTTCTGCCAACTGGATGGCGCCTGCGGGACACGCAGGTGAAGATGCGGCGCTGTTTGCAACCGTGAAAGCGGTTGGCATGGAGCTTTGCCCGCAACTGGGTGTCAGTATCCCGGTAGGTAAAGACTCAATGAGCATGAAAACCGTATGGAATGACGATGGCACCAGTAAAGCGGTGACATCGCCGATTTCACTGGTAGTGACAGCGTTTGCGGCAACACCTGATGCGCGTAAAACGCTGACGCCGCAATTGCAAGCCGATGTGGCATCTAAATTGGTGTTGATTGATTTGGGTGCAGGTAAAAATCGCATGGGTGGCTCAAGTCTGGCGCAAGTATACGGTGAGGTGGGCGATGTAGCGCCGGATGTGGATGATGCGAACCAGCTTAAGCATTTCTTCAATACCATTCAGCAGTTAAACAAAGCTGGCAAGATACTGGCTTATCACGACCGTTCGGATGGCGGCTTATTCACAACGCTGGTTGAAATGGCTTTTGCCGGTCATTGCGGCATCAATGTGGATGTTTCAGCGTTACCGGGTGATGTCGTCAGCGTACTTTACAATGAAGAGCTGGGGGCGGTAATCCAGGTTGCAGCGCAGGATGCAGAGTCGATTGCAGCGCAGTTTAATGGCCTTGCGCATGTCATCGGCGCAGTTAGCACTGACAACAAGATTGAAATCAAACAAAACGGCAAGGTGGTGTTCAGCGATACACGCGTGAACTTGCATCGAGCATGGTCAGAAACCACTTACCGGATGCAAAGCCTGCGTGATAACCCGGTGAGCGCACAGCAGGAGTACGACCGCTTGCTGAATGAAAGCGACCGTGGCTTGTTTGCCGAGCCGACATATTCCCCTAAAGAAAATGTTGCCGCACCTTACATCGCTACCGGTGCACGTCCAAAAATGGCGATCCTGCGTGAGCAGGGCGTGAACGGCCATGTGGAAATGGCAGCATCATTTGACCGTGCCGGCTTTGCTGCTTATGACGTACACATGAGCGACATTATTTCAGGCCGTGTATCACTGAAAGATTTCGCAGGTTTTGTAGCTTGCGGCGGTTTCTCTTATGGTGACGTACTGGGGGCGGGCGAAGGCTGGGCAAAATCCATTCTTTTCAATACACGTGCGCGTGATGAGTTTTCGGCATTCTTCCATCGTCAGGATAGTTTTGCACTTGGCGTATGTAACGGCTGCCAGATGATGAGCAACCTGCGTGAACTGATTCCGGGTGCGGCACACTGGCCGCATTTTGTGCGTAACAGGTCTGAACAGTTTGAAGCGCGCCTGAGCATGGTCGAGGTTCTGGAGTCGCCATCACTGTTCTTTAACGGCATGGCTGGCAGCAAAATGCCGATTGCTGTTGCACATGGTGAAGGTTTTGCGGAATTTTCTCAGGCGGACGCTGTCAATGAGTTGCTGACGCAAAAACTTGTGACTATGCGCTTTGTGGATCATGCATCGGCACCTACCGAGGTTTACCCGTTTAATCCAAACGGTTCGCCGCAAGGGGTGACGGGTTTAACCAGCACGGATGGGCGTTTTAGTATTATGATGCCACATCCTGAACGCGTAATCCGCAACGTGCAGAACACGTGGCAGCGTTGTGACGATGCGGAAGACAGTGCATGGTTGCGTATGTTCCAGAATGCAAGGCGCTATATCGCGTAATAAAAAAACAGAAATAAAAATTTAATAAATGACTTTGGAGATGAGTAGCATGAATTTTTTAAGAGTTGTATTGGCAGCATTCGTATTAAGTTTTTCATTCAATGCAATGGCAGCCAAAGCACTGACAGATGATGAGTCAGTTGATTTTGCACAAGCGATTGGTGAAGGTAACCTTAAAGTAGTAAAAAAATATGTTGAAGCCGGTGTTGATCTTAATGTGAGTTATTTCGCATGGCCGCCACTGTTGATGGCTGCATCTAAAAATCAGTTGGAATTGGTGAAATACTTTGCTGAACACGGTGCTGATCTGGACTACGCACACCCAGTCAACAAACTGACAGCTTTCCACCATGCTGCTTACAATAACAATGAAGAAATGGTGAAATATCTGGCTGCAAAAGGTGCGGATGTGAACAAAAAAATGCGTGGCGATGTCAGTCTGATCCGTGCCATGACTGATCTGGGTAACGAAAAAATGGTCACGCTCCTGAAGTCTTTAGGCGTGAATGATGATGGCTGTATGGAAGAGAAGTGCCTGTAATCAGTTATTGTTTTTAAACAGCAGTTTTTTCTAATCATATCGGATTCATCCGCCACTCCCAGGCCTGAATCCGATAGCAATATTTTAAGGAATATTGTTTGAAAAAAATGATCGCATCAGCAGCAGTCATCGGGTTTTTCAGCCCGATGCTTGTCACTGCGGCAGATATTGCAACAGTAAGCGATGTGCATATCCGCAGCCTGGCCGCTTCATGTGCGGCCTGCCATGGAACACAGGGCAATACGGTATCAGTGGTCAGCAGTGCAGATTCCATTCCTGCACTCGCAGGTGTTCAGCAAGCTGAAATTATCGCTAAACTGACAGCATTCAAATCCGGTGAGCGTTCTGCCACCGTCATGCAGCGTCATGCCAAAGGTTTGACTTCTGACGAAATAGCAGCCCTGGCTCAATATTTCTCCGTACAGGTTCCCAAAGCGCCGGTCACTTTAAAATCACAGAAATTACAGGCCGGCCATGCAAACTAATCGCCGTGACTTTATGAAAATGGCCGGCCTGCTTACCGTAGCGGGTTTATCCTCGCACAGCCTGACAGCACTTGCCAGGGCAAGCAAGCCGCCAATCGGCCGTGTGGTGGTGGTTGGCGGTGGCTATGCCGGCGCCGCAGCAGCAAAATATCTGCGGCTGTGGAGCTTAGGGGCAATTGAAGTGATTGTGGTTGAGCCTAACCGCCAGTTTGTTTCTTGCCCTTTAAGTAATCTGGTTCTGGGCGGCAGCCAATCCATCGATGACTTGACCTTTGATTATCAATTGCTCAAGGCTCATCATGGCATTCAATGGGTGCAGGATCAGGTGACCGCTATTGATGCGGGAGCCCGAAAAATTAGCATGTTGCGTGGCGAATTAAGTTATGACCGCTTGATTATCGCTCCAGGCGTTGATTTTATTTACGATAACTTGCCAATGCTGCAAAGTGCTGAAGCGCAAAAACAGGTGCCGCATGCGTGGAAAGCAGGCTGGCAGACCGTTAATCTGCGTAAACAGCTTGAAGCAATGCCGGATGGCGGCGCATTTGTCATGAATGTACCTGCCGCACCTTATCGTTGCCCGCCGGGACCATATGAGCGCGCTTCGCAAGTGGCTTATTATTTTAAAAACCACAAGCCAAAGTCCAAGGTGATCGTGCTGGATGCGAATGCCGAGATCATTTCCAAAAAAGGCTTGTTTACCAAAGTATTTAATGACATGTATGCTGGCCTGGTGGATTACAGGCCGAATAACGCACTGGTTTCTGTCGATGTGGCCAGTAAAACAGTGGTGACCGAATTTGAGACCGTACATGCCGATGTGCTGAATATTATTCCGCCGCAGCGTGCCGGCAAGCCTGCACAAATGGCACAGCTTAACAATATAGACAAACGCTGGTGTGAGGTGGATTTTCTCACTTACGAATCTAAGCTGGCAGCCAATATACATGTAATCGGCGATGCTGTTTCTGCGGCATTGCCCAAGTCTGCACATATGGCGACTAACCAGGCGAAGATCTGCGCCAATGCAATTGTTCAGCTGATGGCGGATGCGGAGCCTGACCCGGCGCCGGTGTTTGCAAATACCTGCTATAGCTATGTGTCAGATAAATCGGCAATGCATGTCGCGAATGTATATCGTTATGATCCTGCGAAAAAAATCATGGTTTCTGCTGAGGGCGGCGGTGTTTCGGCAGCCCCCAGCGAGCTGGAGGGCGCATACGCAGGGGCATGGGCGCATAATATCTGGTCGGACATCCTGACCTGATGATCGGAGCCGGTCGCATGGACATCCACTTACGCCTCAATACTTTATTGGCTTTTGCCTTTGGTTTTTGCCTGACTGTTACGGGCGATCATGCATACGCAGATGAAGCAGCGATTAAGCTGCCTGCAGGTTTTAAATTAACGCAATTTGCCTCCAGTTCAAGCAAACAGGGTAGGCTGTTGAGCAGTGCCAGATTCATGGCGTTTGATGCAGGCGGTAACCTGTTTGTGACTTCCTCCGCAGGCGGCAAGGTACTGATGCTGCCGGATGTGAATAAAGATGGCGTTGCTGATGAGGTCGTGACAGTGGCACAAGGGCTTGATTTTCCGCAAGGGCTGGTTTTTGTCGGCGATGCCTTGCTGATTGCCAATCAGGATGGTGTAGTGAAAATCAGGCAGGTCAACGGTCGCTGGACTGCTGCCGAGCCGTTTATCTCGAATCTGCCTACGGGCGGGCACAGGCTGAAAACAATCAGGCTTGGGCCGGATGGCTATTTATATATCAATGTGGGCTCAAGCTGCAATGTGTGTGTAGAAAGCAACCCGTTGCGCGCGACGATTTTGCGTTACACGATAGATGGCAAGCCTGCGGGCGCGTTAGCTACACTTGGCAGGCATGAGCAGTCTGCAATCTGGGCCAGGGGCTTGCGTAATTCGCAGGGTTTTGCCTGGCATCCGGTTACCGGTGACATGTATGCTACCAATAATGGTGCGGATAATCGTGCAGATAGCATCGGCGGTAAAGTGAATGACGAGATACCGCCTGAGCATCTTAATAAAATTGAGGCCGGTAAACATTACGGCTGGCCGCATTGCTGGGGCGACCCTGACAGCAGAGGCATGATAGAAGACCCTAATTTCAAAGCTGGCCCTGAGTTCTGCAAAGCTGCGCAAGCCCCTGCCATTACTTTTACATCGCATACCACGCCGATAGGCATCACTTTTCTGGACAAGACAAACTGGCCGGCAGAGTATAAGTCAGATGCGATTGTTGCCTTGCATGGCTCATGGAACCGGCAACAGCCGGCGGGCTATCAGTTGGTGCGAGTGAAATTCAGGGATAATAAGCCTGTCAAGGTAGAAGATTTTGCTACGGGTTGGCTGGTCAATAACTCCGAGAATGGCTGGCTCAGAAGAAATCAGGTTTTTGGCAGGCCTGTTGATGTCGCGGTGGGTCCCGATGGCACACTTTATGTGTCTGATGATGATTCAGGCGCGATATATCGTATTAGTTATCAAGGTAAATAGAGAAAATAAAATGAAAAAGCATATCAATAAATGGTTGGTAGTTTCAGGGTTGCTGCTGAGTTTGAGCGCCTGGGCACAAGGTGCTGCCAATACTGGAACCAGACCCGATATACTGGTTTATATTCAGCCTGTAGAGTTCACAAATCCGATCAAGCTCTGGCATCCGTATTCTGACTACTGGTTTTATCAGGGTCCGCCGGTAGAAAACATTGCGGTTGATAAACTTGGCAAGGCATACGGTAAAGTAGAGGTCTGTGATGCTAACCAGTCAGGGCATGCCCTGGTCTGGCTGCAGCCAAAAATGTTCTACAACCCGCAGGTGCAGCAGTTTTACGGCAAGGTGACGGCTGAGGTTTACACGGGTATGGGCAAGCATATCGGCACGTATGTTGGCGAAGCAAATGTGCGCGGCACACTGGGCATGCAGGCTGAAAGCCGGATCAAGCAATCCTATGCGCTTGCTATTGATCATGTGATCAGTAAAATGAAAGCGGATAACACATTGCAGACACAGCTTGGCGATAATACAAATCAGGCCGCAGAAACTACGCCATGCAGTATGGTGACGTTGCTGCCGACAAATGCATTACGCCGTGCTTTACCGTTTTAGGAGGACCCATGTTGAAACATAATTTGAAGTTTGCGGTATTGCTGGCATCCACTGCGATGGTACTTGGCTGCCATGGTGCTGTAAAAACTGCGCTTGATAATCCGCAGAAAGTCACCGGGTTGAAAACCCCGGAATCAGTGGTTCAGGCCAAAGATGGACGTATCTATATTTCCGAGATTAATGAGTTCGGCAAAGATGGTGATGGGCAGATTACCGTGCTTGACCGCAAAGGCAGAACAGCGGTCTTTGCCACTGGCCTGGATGATCCAAAAGGCCTGGCGATTATCGGTCAGTATCTGTATGCGGCCGATAAAAATAAAATCATCAGGATTGGACCTGACGGTAAAACCAGTGTATTTGCGGCCAGTGCGGCTTTTCCTAGCCCCCCTATATTTTTAAATGACCTGGAAGCCGACCCGCAGGGCAATCTTTATGTAAGCGATAGCGGCGATATCCTTGGTAAAGGCGGTGGCGGTGCAATTTACAAGATTAATGCCAAAGGGCAGGTGACATTGCTGATTAATGATAAACAAGATGCCCGTATAACAGGCCCTAATGGCCTGCTGGCAGACGACACCGGTAATGTTCTGTTAGAGGTGGATTTTGCATCCGGCATTTTATACAGCCTGAATACACAAACCAGAAAGCTTACCGACATTGCTGAAGGTTTTGGTGGCGGCGACGGTTTGGTGCATCATTCTAATGGCACTATGTATGTGAGTGACTGGAAAAATGGCAAGGTATTCAGTGTGAACACCAAAGGTGATGTTGCCGTAGTCAGGTCAGGGTATCAGGCGGCAGCGGATATTGCCATCACCAAAGATGAAGCGTATTTGCTCGTACCGGACATGAAAGCTGGAGAGCTGGATTTTATTCCGCTGAAATAGCTGATATTAGCCAGCTGGTATTCAGTATCATTAAAAAGCCGCGAATTCACGCGGCTTTTTTCGTCATTAACTAATCCGGAAGCTCAATAATCGTTGAGTTATTTCGCTGGCGTAGCTGGAACTGCAGGGGTTGCTGGAGTAGCCGGTGTTGCTGGCGTGGCTTTTTTCTCTTCAGCCTTGGCTGCTTTTTTGTGCTTGGCCTTTTTTGCCGGTGCCGCAGTGTGTTTTACTTCTTCTTTAGCAGGCGCTGCCGCAGTTGCTGCCACTGCATCAGCCTTGGCAGCAGGCGCTTCAGCAAATGCATTGATGGATACTGCAAACAATCCTACTAATAATGCTGATATGATTTTGTTCATATTAACTCCTTAAAGGTTAAAATCAGTTCTTTGTCAGGATGAATGAATGACACGTTCAATTTGCAACTCACTATCCATGAATGCAACAATACGCTTCGAACCTTACACGAGCCTTACACATGCGTTTATTAGTAGTTGAAGATGATAAAATTTTAGCTGAAGGTCTGGTAGATGCACTTACGCAGGCTGGCTATGCGGTTGATCATGCCGCGAATGGTGAAATTGCCAATGCATTCTTGCAGCAGACTGCTTATGACCTGATTATGCTGGATCTCGGTTTGCCCAGGCTGGATGGTTTTGAAGTGCTGAAGCGTCTGCGCAGCCGCGGCGATAATGCCGCAGTGATGATACTGACGGCACAGGATGCAATTGACAGCCGAGTTAAAGGCCTGGATCTGGGCGCTGATGATTATCTGATAAAACCGTTTAATCTCAGTGAGCTTGAGGCGCGAGTGCGTGCGTTGATCCGGCGCGGGAAAATGGGCGCCAATGCTTCTTTGGTGTGCGGTGATCTTGTTTTTAATGCGGCGGATAAAAGAGCATACTGCGGAGAGCTGGATCTGCTTTTATCAACACGTGAGCTTGCCTTGCTGGAAATATTAATGCACAAGCAGAATAAGGTGGTAAGCAAGGAGCAGGTTCTGGAGTCTCTTTGTAATTGGGATGATGAACTCGGTGATAATGCGGTTGAGGTTTACATTCATCGCCTCAGAAAGAAAATCGCTTCTGCAAATGTACAGATCAGAACAATACGCGGCCTGGGTTACCTGCTCGAAAATGCAGAAAAATCCCCTCAGTAATAAAGCGGCAGGTAATTACTCGCTCAGCGGTCAGTTGCTGCTGTGGCTGATGATATGCCTTTTTATTATTCTGAGTATCAGCGCAGTTGTTTCTTACTCACGTGCTTATCGTTCGGCTAATCTTGCATATGACCGTGCATTGCTGCGCGAAGTGCTTGCACTGGCCGAGCAGGTCGATGTGGTGAATAACCAGGTGATGATAGATTTACCTGAAATAGCCAGGAATTTGCTTGAGTATGATAAAGATGATTTTATCAATTATCGTATTTCAGCGCCCGATGGCAGTCTGGTGGTCGGTGAGCCTGGTATCAAGCCCCCCAGAAAAGTGCTCGCAAGCGGCAGCCATATTTACTATGACGACATGCTGGACAGCGAGAAGGTCAGGGTAGTCGCTTATGCCTTGCCGATTATTAACTCCGAATTGAAGGGAAACCTGTTGATTCAGGTCACGGAAACCCGTACCAAGCGCGAGAAAATGGCGCTCGAGATTATTGAGGAAATGCTCATACCGCAAATTCTTATCATGCTGGTGACGGCGCTGGTCATTTTTCTGAGCATCAAGCGCAGCTTGTTTCCGCTGAATCAATTAAGGGACTCGCTGGCTAAACGCTCTCATGAAGATCTGAGCCCGGTTGTAGCCGATAACGCCCCGCAGGAAATCATCCCGCTGTTAAACGAAATGAATGATTTGATGTTAAGGGTCAAGGTCGGGGTTGATTTCCAAAAAGCCTTTGTCGCGGACGCCTCGCATCAACTGAGAACGCCGATTGCTGCTTTGCAGAATCAGGTGGAGCTGGCATTGCGTGAATCTGTTTCAGCGCAGGTGAGGCATTCCCTGGAAAATATAGCTGTCAGTACGAAACACCTGTCACGCTTGGTGCAGCAACTACTCACCCTGGCCAGGATTGAACCGGGCACTGAAAACCATTACGAATTCGAAGCGGTTAACCTGACGCTTCTGGTGCAGGGCTTGACCGCAGAGTGGGTGCCGCGTGCGCTTAATAAAAACATTGATTTGGGTTTTGAGACCAGTGAAAGCCAGGATTTAATGATCTTCGGCAATGCCTTTATGCTGAAAGAAATGCTTTCAAACCTGATTGATAATGCTATCTGTTATACACCAGTGGGCGGTGAGGTGACTGTGGTGTTGTCACAGCAGAACGGAGCTGTATCGTTGCAGGTGATAGATAACGGTATCGGCATCGCGCCTGCAGAAAGAGCGCTTGTCTTTAACCGGTTTTACCGAATTGAAGACAATGCAGGCGAGGGCTGCGGACTCGGCCTTGCCATTGTCAAAGAAATCGTACTGGCCCATCATGCTCACATCAGCATTGGAGATGGCCTGCCCCGCGGTCAAGTCGATGGCACGGCTGCTTATGGGGCAAATATCACTGTACAATTCAAGGCTTATGACAAACAGTAATCTCAAACAGGCATGTCAAGTGGCCGGCTGCACGCTGGAAGCCATGGATATGCGCCAGGCGGCTATCAACTGGCTGGTCAGCACAGACCCGGAGCGCAAGGCAGAAGGCGTTAAAAACCTGAATGCCGCATGGCTGTCGGGGCAGCTTGCGCTTAACACGGCTGTCATCCTGCCTGAACCCGCTGCTATTCCGGGGCGGCCTGAACAGCCGCTGCTGGTTTCGCCGCTGGAAGTCGGTAAACGATCCATGCGCACACCGGAAGGCCGTGCTGCGTTGATTCATGCACTCGCCCATATTGAATTCAATGCCATCAATCTGGCGCTGGATGCAGTCTGGCGCTTTGCTGGCATGCCGGTTCAATATTATGCAGACTGGCTTAAAGTGGCCGCAGAAGAAGCCTATCATTTTGAATTGCTGAACGGATATTTGCAGAATGCCGGTTATCGGTATGGAGATTTCAGCGCCCATAATAGCCTGTGGGAAATGGCCGAGCGCACGCGGGGTGATGTGCTGGCAAGAATTGCCTTAGTGCCAAGGACAATGGAAGCACGCGGACTGGATGCCAGCCCGCCATTACGCAATAAGTTTTTGCAGATCGGTGATGCTGACGCCGCACATATTCTTGAGATTATTCTGCGTGATGAAATCGGTCACGTGGCAATTGGCAATCACTGGTTCAACTGGTTGTGTGAGCAGCGTGGGCTGGAACCGGTTGCTAGTTACCAGGTTTTGGCCGGCCAGTATCATGCGCCCGCGATGCGCAAACCGCTTAATATGGAGGCAAGACGCAAGGCAGGTTTTACTGAAGAAGAACTGGCTTTGTTATAAGGACGCTTATATCGCTCAACTGGTAAACAGGTTGATCACGCCATCCAGGCCGTTGTGGTTAAGTGCATAGGTGGCCTGAGCCTGTACAACCGGTTTTGCGTGGTAAGCCACGCCAGCACCGGCTACTGCCATCATTTTTAGGTCGTTGGCGCCATCGCCGATGGCAATGGTTTGGGTTGCCGCTAAACCTAAATGGTCGCGCAGCTTGATCAATTTATCCGCTTTTACCTGGGCATCTACAATATCACCCAGAACACGGCCGGTAAGTTTGCCGTCAATAATTTCCAGCGTATTGGAAACCGCATAGTCCAAGCCCAGCATGGCTTTGACACGTTCTGCAAAGAATGTGAAGCCGCCGGAAACCAGCAGGGTGGTGATGTTGTTCTTTTTGCAGGTTTCGATCCACTCTTTTGCGCCCGGATTAAGCTTCAGCCGTTCGTTCAGCACGCGCATCAGGTCTGCTTCCGATAAACCTTTAAGCAAGGCAACGCGTTCGCGCAGGCTTTGCGCAAAATCCAGTTCGCCCTGCATGGCACGTTCGGTAATTGCGGCAACCTGGGGTTTGATGCCAACCATGTCTGCAATTTCATCAATGCATTCGATGCTGATCAATGTGGAATCCATATCCATCACGCACAGGCTGAAGTTTGGCAGCAGATGGTGATCCTGTACATAGGCGCAGTCTATATGCTGCTCGGCACAGAATTGCTGTATATCGGGATTTGCAGCCGGCTGGTTAGCCAGGTAATAGCCATGCTGCGCAATCTGTACAAACTGGACGCTGGTGCCAGAAAGCTGATGGATATGGGCTAAATGTGAAAGTGTGATGGCATTGCCTTGAACAACTAAACGCATGATTGTGAAATTTTTGTCATAAAGTCTCATTATACCTTGTGCTTAAACATTACTTTACTGGCGCAATTGCCTGAATTGCGAGAAAATGTGAATAATCATTAATCAGAGCTATTTTTTATGAATTTGCATGAGTATCAAGCCAAAGCACTATTACAGAAATACGGTATTCCCGTTCCGCGCGGCCAGGTGGTCGCCGCTGCAAATGAAGTGGTGGCTGCCGCCAGTGAAATCAACAGCAGTGCCTGGGTAGTCAAGGCCCAGGTGCATGCCGGCGGTCGTGGCAAGGCCGGCGGCGTCAAGGTTGTGAAGTCAACGACCGAGGCACAGAACGTTGCAACCGAATTGTTAGGTAAAACGCTGGTGACTTATCAGAATGCGCCAGATGGCCAGCCGGTGAATCAGGTGCTCATTGAAGAAACGCTGCCAATCGCACGCGAACTGTATCTATCCATGTTGGTAGACAGAACGCTGGAGCGGGTTGTGGTGGTTGCATCTGTTGCCGGTGGTATGGACATTGAAGAAATTGCGCATACCAGTCCGGAAAAAATCCTGCAGGAAGTCTGTGACCCGCTGAATGGCCTGGTGGATTTTCAGGCGCGTAACCTGGCATTCAAGCTGGATTTAAGCGGCGACCAGATCGGTGCATTCAGCAAGCTGCTAAAAGGCCTTTATCGTTTATTTAAAGACAACGATCTGGCGTTGCTGGAAATCAATCCATTGGTCGTGACTGCAGATGGCAAACTGTTCGCCTTGGATTGCAAAATGAGCGTTGATGATAATGCGCTTTATCGCCAGAAAGTCCTCGCTGAACAGCGTGATTGGAGCCAGGAAGACAGCAAGGAAGCAACAGCACACCATGCAGGCCTGAATTATATTGCGCTCAACGGCAATATTGGCTGTATGGTGAACGGTGCCGGCTTGGCGATGGCAACTATGGACCTGATCAAGCTGCATGGCGGCATGCCGGCAAATTTCCTGGATGTGGGCGGTGGCGCTACTGCTGAAACAGTGGCTAAGGCATTCAAGATTATTCTGGCGGACAGCAATGTTAAAGCCATTCTGGTGAATATATTCGGCGGCATTATGCGCTGTGACATCATTGCAGAAGGCATTATTGCTGCGGTGAAAGAAGTGGGAATGCAAATTCCGGTGATTGTGCGTTTAGAAGGTACTAATGTGGATTTAGGTAAAACAATGCTGCAAACTAGCGGTCTCAACATTATTTCAGCCGAAGGCTTAACAGACGCTGCACAGCAGGCAGTCAATGCAGTGCGTAGCAGTGCATCAGAGAATGGTGCGGTGACAGCATGAGTATCCTAGTCAATAAAAACACTAAAGTTTTATGCCAGGGCTTTACCGGTAAGCAAGGCACTTTCCACTCGGAGCAGGCGCTGGCTTACGGTACAAAAATGGTAGGCGGCGTTACTCCGGGCAAAGGCGGACAACTGCATCTTGGGTTGCCGGTCTTCAATACCATGCGCGATGCAGTCAACGCTACCGGTGCCAATGCGAGTGTAATTTATGTGCCACCTGCGTTTGCGGCTGATTCAATTCTGGAGGCGAGCGATGCCGGTATCGAACTGATTATCTGTATTACGGAGGGTATTCCGGTCTTGGATATGCTGAATGTCAAAGCTGCATTAAAGGCAAATGGCACGAAATTGATCGGACCTAACTGTCCGGGCGTGATTACGCCGGATGAGTGCAAAATCGGCATTATGCCGGGCAGCATCCATCAACGTGGTAAAGTAGGCGTGGTATCCCGTTCCGGCACCTTGACTTATGAAGCTGTACACCAAACCACGGCTTTGAATCTGGGGCAAAGTACCTGTGTAGGGATTGGCGGCGACCCGATTAAAGGCTTGAATTTTATTGAATGCCTGCAAATGTTTGAGGCTGACCCTGAAACTGAAGCGATTATCATGGTGGGCGAAATCGGCGGTTCAGATGAAGAGGCTGCGGCTGAATTTATCAAGAGCAACGTGACCAAGCCGGTGGCTGCATACATTGCCGGGCAGACGGCTCCGGCAGGTAAACGCATGGGGCATGCTGGCGCAATCATATCCGGCGGCAGCGGTAAGGCGGTTGATAAGATCCGTGCTCTAGAAAATGCGGGCGCAGTGGTTGCGAGTTCGCCGGCAGGTCTGGGTGAAGCAGTGCTTGCTGCGATTAACAACAAAAAATGAGATATTGGCACGAATAGGCGGGCGCAGTCTTCGTGCAAATGTTTCAGTAATGATTAAGGGCTAATGCTTTGAACCGTATGCATATACTAGTTAAAGGTTTGATTGCTGCCATGATGGCAGGATTGATTGCCGTTGCGCCACCGGTTATCGCGGCCGAGGATGTTCCTTACCTGCTCACCGCAGCGTCGAAAGGAGATCTGGACACGGTAAACGCGATGCTTGGCAGTGGCGTGAACCCGAACGTAGCTGATGCAGATGGGCTCACCGCTTTAATGTATGCGGCACGTAAAGATAAAGCAGATGTTGTATCGGCGCTGCTCAGCAAAGGGGCAGACATCAATGCCAGAGACAAGGGAGCATGGACAGCTTTGATGCATGCTGCCAAGCGAAATAACATCGCTACTGCAAAAGTACTGCTGGATAAAGGCGCTGACTTTAAAGTGAGGGACGGTGCCGGCTGGAGCGCATTCGGCCTGGCTGCAATCTCCGGCTATTCTTCTATGGTTGAGCTGTTTATCCAGCATGGGGTGGATGCCAATATCAAAAGCGATGACGGTAAAACCGTGTTGATGCATGCTGCCAAGAGCGGCGATCTTGCTACGGTAGGCATATTGGTTGACTATAAAGCTGATTTGGCTGCACGGGATAAGCTGGGCGTGACTGCGCTCATGATTGCAGCGCGCGGAGGGCATGCGCCGGTAGTGGATGCCTTGATCAAGCGCGGCGCAAAAGTTGACCAGAAAGACCTGTCCAAGTGGACTGCCCTGACCTGGGCTGTTAAAAAGAACCAGGCCGAAGTGGCACAGGTGCTGGTAAGCGCCGGCGCGAATGTCAATAACCTCGATTCTGAAGGCACGCCATTGCTGCATATGGCTGTGGATAACGGCAATGCCGATATAGTGAAGCTGTTGCTTGCAAATAATGCAAAAGTCAAAGCTAAAGACCAGTATGGCTTAACCGCGCTGGTTTATGCACTCAAGGCGCAGGATGCTGAAATTATCAAGTTGATCAAAGATGCCGGCGGCAGCTATTAAACCCGCGTTCGGCAGCTTTGTTTTCAGAAAAAATTTCGATCAATGAAAATCGCAATTGCTCAAATCAACTGTATTGTCGGCGACATTGCCGGCAATGTAGAAAAAATTATCCGCAACGCAGTACAGGCAAGGGCGCAGGGCGCTACCCTAGTGCTGACACCGGAGCTTTCCTTGTGTGGCTATCCGCCTGAAGATCTGCTGTTACGGACGGATTTCCTGGATGCGTGCGAGCAGGCTCTGCGCGCGCTTGCAGCGAAGCTTGTAGGCGTCACTGTTATTGTGGGGCACCCCCATCTGGAGGATGGCGCCTGTTTTAACGCGGCATCCGTGTTGCAGGATGGAAAAATACTGGCAACTTACCACAAGCATGTACTGCCGAATTATGCGGTGTTTGATGAAAAGCGCTATTTCAGCTCCGGTAGTGATGCACTGGTATTCCAGCATGAAGGTGTTAAAGTCGGCGTGCTGATCTGTGCCGATGTGTGGGAACCGGCGCCGGCTCTCGCCAGTAAGGCTGCTGGTGCGGAATTGCTGCTTGCTTTGAATGCTTCACCTTTCCATATGGAAAAACAATTTACACGTATTGAAAAGCTGCGCCAGCGTGTGGCGGATACCCAGTTGCCGATTGTCTATGCCAATCTGGTGGGCGGGCAGGATGAGCTGGTATTCGATGGGGCATCATTGGTGTTGAATGCATACGGCGATATCACGCACGAGCTGCCGGCATTTGAAACAGGCCTGAGTATTGTTGATTTTGCACATGCATCGCCGCTGGCTGGCTCAGTTGCTGCACCTTTGGCAATAGAGGCTTCTGTTTATAATGCATTGAAGCTGGGGCTGGCTGATTACGTTCACAAGAATCGATTTCCGGGCGTAGTGCTGGGGATGTCGGGAGGCGTTGACTCTGCTTTAACGCTGGCGATTGCCGTAGATGCGCTGGGTGCGGATAAAGTGCATGCGATCATGATGCCTTCTGAGTTTACAGCCGATATTAGTGTGAATGACGCACGTGAAATGGCGGATATACTAGGCGTAGAATATAGTGAAATAGCGATTAAAGGCTTGTTTGATAAATACCTGGAAGCATTGTCGCCGCAGTTCGGAGATAGGCCATTCGATGCTACTGAAGAGAATCTGCAAGCACGTATTCGCGGTATGTTGCTAATGGCAGTTTCCAATAAATTCGGCAGCATTGTGGTAACAACCGGTAATAAAAGCGAGACCGCAGTTGGGTACTGCACCTTGTATGGCGACATGGCCGGCGGCTTTGCATTGCTGAAAGATGTACCTAAAACACTGGTATATAAGTTGTGTCATTACCGTAACGGCTTATCCAGGGTTATTCCTGAGCGCATTATTACGCGGCCGCCTTCAGCGGAGCTGCGTGCAAATCAGGTAGACCAGGACAGCCTGCCGCCTTATGACATACTGGACGGTATTATAGAGGCTTATGTTGAAGATGACCTTGGCCGCGAAGCGATTGTCGCACAAGGATACTCGCTGGCAGATGTGAACAGGGTGATTGCCATGATTGACCGCAACGAATACAAGCGTCGCCAGGCGCCGGTCGGTGTGCGCATCACGCATAGAGGGTTTGGTAAGGACAGGCGATACCCGATTACCGCCAAACTATCTGATTTTTGGTAAGGGATATTAAACGCGTCATTAGTAAGTGAACCATTGCAGGTAGCAATATTGATAAGAAATTTCGCTATAAAGCTTAATTTAATAATTTAAATCTAGAAGTTCCGGGAGTTGATCGTATGAAAAAAATCGAAGCTATTATTAAACCATTCAAGTTGGATGATGTGCGTGAGGCGCTGTCTGATATCGGCGTGAATGGCTTGACTGTGACGGAAGTTAAAGGTTTCGGCCGCCAGAAAGGGCATACCGAGCTTTATCGCGGTGCTGAATATGTCGTTGATTTTTTACCTAAAATCAAGCTTGAACTCGTGATTGCGGACGCCATTCTGGATTCTGCCGTTGATGCGATTATTAAGGCAGCCCATACCGGTAAGATTGGTGATGGCAAGATCTTTGTGACGACTGTTGATCAGGTAATCCGTATCAGGACAGGTGAAACCGGCGAAGCTGCCGTTTAAATTTAAGCATTAAGTCACAAATAACTGCGTCAGTTTCGCCTTGCCTTACTAGGCGTACTGTCTGCGGCTTGGTTTCTTGTTCTTGATGACTTATTGCTCAAATTATCTATGCCAGCAATTCTCAAAACCATTCTTTTGCTTACCATATCAAACGTCTTCATGACGTTTGCCTGGTACGCCCATCTCAAAAACCTCAATAACAAACCCTGGATGATTGCGGCGCTTGCAAGCTGGGGTATTGCACTGTTTGAGTATATGTTCCAGGTACCTGCGAACCGGATTGGTTTTACGGTGATGACCGTTGCGCAGCTTAAGATTCTGCAGGAAGTGATTACTCTGTCAGTATTTGTCCCGTTTGCCGTGTTTTATATGCAGCAGCCTTTAAAACTGGATTTTCTGTGGGCAGGTCTTTGTCTGATGGGCGCGGTCTATTTTATGTTCAGGGCCTGATAAAGCCCTGAGTTAATAGCCAAGCGCTCTTGCGCCCTGGTAGAACACAAAACTCACTATCCACGCTAGGCCGAGTGACCAAGCGATAGATAACCACATGAACCCGGTACTTTTGGATTCGTTTTTGATTGTGGCAATTGTAGACAGGCATGGTGTATATATCAGCGTGAACAGCATGAAGCTCATGGCCTGTACCCAGTCAATCTGGGTTGCCATCTGTGCCATCAGTGCATCACCCTGCATGCCATAAATCACGGCAAGCGCCCCGACTACAATCTCTTTCGCCACAAATCCAAAAATCAGCGCAATTGCCAGTTCGTGGTTGATACCGATGGGGTCGAGTATCGGGCTGAATAACACACCGATCTGGCCTGCATATGTATCAATGCTGGCAGGTGCTACATTGCTTGGGAAGTTGGTCAGCACCCAGACTAATATTACCCCCAGGATAATGAATTTGGTGGCGCGGTTTAAAAAGTGTTTTACTTCCTGCCAGCCGCGTAGAACAATTTGGCGTAGTGTAGGGAAGCGGTATGGCGGTAGCTCAAGAATGAACGGCTCTGCATTTTTATATTGCTTCTGGAACAGCACTGCGGTTAAAAACATGGTCAGAAAGCTCATCAAATAGAGCGAAAATAGCACTAGCGGTGCGTGTTTGGCGCTGAATAAGGCGGCGATGATAAAGATAAATACCTGTAGGCGCGCAGAACAGAGCGACAAAGGGATCACCAGCATGGTCAGCAGCCGCATCGGGCGTGAGCGCATGATGCGTGTGCCCATAATGGCCGGTACGTTGCAGCCGAAGCCCATCAGCATCATGACAAAGCCACGGCCGTCCAGCCCCATTTTCGCCATCAGCGCATCCATCAGGAACGCGGCACGCGACAGGTAACCGCTGTCTTCTACCATCGACATAACCAGGAAAAATAATATGATGATAGGAACAAAAGCCGCCACAGTGGCTACGCCGTTATATACACCGTCCAGCAGCAGGCCTTTGAGCCATGCCGGGCTAGTGCTTAATAATGGCTCAAGCAGGCTGCTGCGGATGAGGTCTAATGCCCATGCGAGGCCGTCCTGCAAGGGGCCGCCGACCGTAAAAATGAACTGGAACAGCAGAAACATGGCTGCAAAAAACAATGGGAGTCCCAGCCATTTATGCAGCAATATCCTGTCGATTTTATCTGTAGTGTCATCGCCTAGCGTCGTCGGGATTTGTACATGCTTTTGTATCAAATCTTCCATTTCATGCTCAATCTGGCTATCTTCCTGCAGTAGAAGATTGATACTTTTTGGGTTGGTCGTCAGCTTTTGCTCGTTCACAATGTGAGCGGCCACTTCCAGCGCTTTTGGCAAGCCCTCACCGTATTTGGCGCTAATCTGTATCACTGGCAATGCCAGTTCGGCTGCGAGACTTTCGCTGTTGATGGTGATGCCGGCACGTCTTGCTTCATCTGCCATGTTCAAAACGAGTACGACAGGCGCGCCTAGTTTTTTTAGTTGCAGCAGTAATGAAAGCTGACGTTCGATCTGCGTACTATTCAGGAGTACGATGAGCAGGTCAACAGGGTTGTTTGTTAAAAAGTGCCTGACGACCTGTTCATCTTCAGAAAAGCCATGCAGGTCGTATATGCCTGGCAGGTCAATCAATTCTGCAATATGGCCGCCAAGCAGGATTCTGGCACTCATCAGGTCGACAGTGATGCCTGGCCAGTTCCCTACGCGTGCGGATGCACCGCTAATGCGATTGAACAGGGTGGATTTGCCGGTATTGGGCATCCCTAATAGAGCAATGCGCTTCATGTTGACTAGCTTCTAGATAGAGTGAATTTGAATGCGTGACGCTTCGTTTGCACGCAGTATCACATCTGTAGTGCCAAGCCTGACCTGAAGCGGGCCGTTAAAGCTTGCTCGACGCATAATACTTAATGTTTTGCCTACGCGAAAACCCAATGCCGTTAACCTGTGAAATAGCGACTCATCAGCTTCAATCGCTGAAATAACAGCTTGCTGACCAGTTTCTAATTGAGATAAAGGTTGCATATTTTTTAAGTGGATGTCTATTTATAAATGATAATTATTCTTATTATCGCATAATTTTTTGCTTGTGTATGTGCTGGCAATAGACTATTTAACAAATAAAAAAGACCCTTAATCGGGTCTTTTTTTGTTGATAGCGCCAGAAGAATGCAGGCTATTTGGCGATTTCGATTTTTGCCTTGCTGCGTAACTCAGACATCAGTTTTTCAAGGTTGCGTTGCTGCAGGTTTTTTTGCAAGCCATCTTTGAGTTTTTCGTAAGCCATTGGCTGTGCCGGGCGAGAATCAATCAGCTTAATCACATGCCAGCCGAATTGTGTCTGAACCGGACTTGCTGAAACAGCGCCTTTTTGCAGGTTAGCTGCAACATCGCTGAATGGTTTTACCATAGAGGCAGGGGAGAACCAGCCCAAGTCACCGCTTTTGTCTTTGGAACCGGGGTCGATTGATTTTTCTTTGGCCAGTTTAGCAAAGTCGCCGCCTTTGTTTAATTGTGAGATGATATCTTTGGCTTCGGCTTCTGTTTTTACCAGAATATGGCGTGCGTTATATTCTTTATCACCATAGGCTTTTTTATACTGTTCGTATGCGGCTTTGGTGTCTGCATCTGAAATTGGGTGCTTTTTTACATAGTCTTGCAGGAATATGCTGGTCAGCAGTTTGCGGCGACCCAGCTCTTCACGGGCTAAATAATCAGGCTGTTTATCAAGGCCCAGTTTTTGGGCTTCCTGATAAACCAGTTCCGAACTTACCAACTCATTGATAATGGCATTTTTTGTATTGTCATCAACTTTCTGGCCACTTGCTGCAATGTCTTTTGAAATGACATCGTAAATAGATTCTTTGATCTGCTTGCCGTTAACAGTCGCTACAGCATCGGCAGCGAAAGTTGACGGAGCAAATGATAACACTGCAAGTGTAATTAACGTTTTTGTGAATTTCATGTAAAAATCCCTAATGTATTGAATTTAAAATAAAAAGCGAAGAACAGTTTATATTTCATCCGTTGCTCTGGCATGAATACTGAGTGCGTGTATTCTGTGCGGCATCAGATCGCTAAGGGGTTGATAAATAAGACGATGGCGCATTATCAGCGATTTTTTGCAAAAATGCGAGCTTGTTATATACAGCGTAAAATGCCCGCCACCGCCGCTGCCTTGATGGCCGGCATGCAAGGCGCTATCGTCGATAATTTTCAATTCGGTCGGTTCCAGTACCTTAAGGCGGCTGCCTATTTCATCAATCAGTGTCATTAAGGTAGTGTTTTCCGAAAAGGTTTGACGGTGACTTGTCGGTATACGCCGTGAATCGTGAATGGATCATCGTTTGCCCATGCTCTGGCTTCATCCAGGGAGCTGAATTCTGCAACAATCAGGCTACCGCTGTATCCATTAGTGCCGGGGTCATTACTGTCGATTGCCGGAAACGGGCCTGCCAGCAGCAGGCGCCCTGCATCTTGCAGTACTGTCAGTCGCTTCAAGTGTTCAGGCCTGGCCAGCAGACGCTTCTCCAGACTGTTGGGCGCATCTTCAGCCATAATTGCATACCACATTATTCGGTATCTCCATTCGATTCATCTTTAGGTATATATCTGCTGATAAATACAGTCTGCAGGATGATGAATAAAAACATGATGCCGGTAATGCCGAACAGTTTGAAATCCACCCAGATATCCTGAGAAAAGTGATAGGCAACATACAGGTTTAAAAAGCCCAAACCTAAAAACAGCAGTGCCCAGGCGACATTTAACTTCGCCCAGATCGGGTCGGGCAGGCTGATTTGCTTTTCCATCAGGCTGCGTATCGGATTTTTGTTGAAAAATAATTGTGAACCAAGCAAGCCAGCCGTGAACAGCCAGTAAAGAATGGTCGGTTTCCACTGTATAAATTGCGGGTCTTTCAGCAGCAGAGTGGCACCGCCGAATACGGTAATAATCACGCCGCTCATCATGAGCATTGTATCTACCACGCCGTGACGTATTTTTACATAAACTATCTGAGCGATAGTCGCTGCCATTGCTACTGCGGTTGCCGTAAAAATACCAAAATACTTGAATGCAATAAAAAACAGTATGACTGGAAATAAATCGAACAATAACTTCATATAGGCTCTTAAATAGGTAACTTTTCTAATGTAAATACCAAAAACAAATTTAAAACAATGCTTTAGGCAAGTGCGCTATTTTGCTATGATTAGCTATACGCTGCAAGGCGTAAATTGTAATACTTTAGACGCTGCTGCCGGATGCTGCCAGCAATGGTTTAAATCGTATACTGACCTCTTTAATGTTTGCTGGATGTAATGCAGGCGCAGGGCGCCGACTATAAATATCTTAATGATTGACCTTCACTCACACTCCAATATTTCAGATGGGCTGCTTTCTCCCTCCGAACTGGTAGAGCATGCAGCTAATAACGGCGTGCGCGTGCTGGCGTTGACAGACCACGATGATATTGGCGGGCTGCAGGAGGCGCGGCAGGCAGCTGCGCTGCATGGCATCAAACTGGTCAATGGTGTCGAAATTTCAGTTACCTGGAAAAAACGCACGCTGCATATAGTCGGGTTGAATATTGATCCTGATAATCCAGTTTTGCTGGCAGATTTGGCAGCGGTACGATCAGGGCGGCTTGAACGTGCCAGGCAAATGGCACTCAGCCTGGAAAAGTCAGGCATTCATGGCAGCTTTGAGGCAGCCTCGTCACATGCACAGCAAAGCATTTTAACGCGCATGCATTTTGCCCGGTTTCTGGTAGATCGCGGTTACGCTAAAGACCCAAAGGCAGTATTCAAGAAATATCTGGTTAAAGGCAAGCCCGGTTTTGTTGACCATGAGTGGATGAGCTTGCAATCGGCACTTGATTTAATCATTAATAGCGGCGGTGTTGCAGTTCTGGCGCATCCCGGGCGCTATGAAATAAAGCGTACCAATATGCTGTTGCTGCTGGAGGAGTTCAGGGCTCTGGGCGGTGCTGCAATTGAAGTGGTGACCGGTAGCCATACTGCTGCGCAATATGTGGAATATGCCAAATACGCACAGCTGTTTGGATTAAAAGCCTCTCAGGGATCTGATTATCATGGCAAGGGGATCAGCTTTATGGGGATGGGGCGTTTGCCGGAGCTGCCAGGCAATTGCATTCCGGTTTGGCAGGACTGGCCGGAGATTCATGAATTGCTCGCTTCTTGACTAATGAATATTTAACTAATCAATACAAGTGCCAGTAAAAAAACATGTCACAGTTTTTCAATATAAATCTTGATAACCCGCAATCGCGCCTGATTGCTCAAACGGCAGATATATTGCGCAAGGGTGGGGTCATTGTGTACCCGACAGATTCCGGTTACGCGCTCGGCTGCATGCTGGGCAATGCGGATGCGCAGGCGCGTATCCGGCAGATTCGCGGTGTGGATGACCAGCACCTGTTTGCAATGATGTGCCGTAATCTGAGTGAGTTGGGTAATTATGCAAAAGTCAGTAATGGTCAGTTTCGCCTGCTCAAGGCAAATACGCCCGGCGCTTATACTTTTATTCTGAATGCCACGCGTGAAGTGCCGCGTAAGCTGCAGCATCCAAAACGCAGTACTATCGGCATTCGCGTTCCCCAGCATACGGTTGTGCAGGCAATCCTGGAGGCAATCGATGCGCCGCTGCTGACGATGTCGCTGCATTTCCCTGACGTGGATATTGCAACGATGGAACCATGGGAAATCCGGGAGCGTCTTGAGCGCCAGGTGGATCTGGTAATCGAGGTGGAGCATTGCCTTGAAAGCGCCACTACGGTGATTAACTTGACGGAAGACATTCCTGTGCTTGTGCGCGAAGGGTTGGGTGATATATCACCTTTCGGTTTTTGAGTCATGCCGGCAGTGTCGTTAAGCTGGAAATTTTTAATTAAGAGAGCCTTATGGATTTAACTGTCATACAAAAAATAGTCATCTATGCCTTGCCGGTAATTTTTGCAATTACTGTACATGAAGCCGCACACGGCTACGCAGCGAAGCACTTCGGTGATATGACCGCATTTAATGCCGGGCGCATTACCTTGAATCCGCTCAAGCACATCGATCTGTTCGGTACGATTATCTTGCCGGCTTTAACCGTCATGCTCGGCGGCATTCTGTTCGGCTGGGCGAAGCCGGTGCCGGTCGATTTTCGCCGTTTGCGACACCCTAAAAAAGATATGCTATGGGTCGCAGCGGCAGGGCCTGCCTCCAACTTTGTGATGGCGATATTCTGGGCACTGGTCATGAAGTTTTCCCTGAGCGCGCCAGAGGCCTTTGCACTGCCTATGGCATTGATGGGCAAAGCCGGGGTGACGATTAATATCGTACTGATGGTGCTGAATCTGCTGCCGTTGCCACCGCTGGATGGTGGTCGCATCGCAGTAAGCCTGCTGCCGATGAATTTAGCGCGCCCATTCGCTCAGATTGAGCGTTACGGTTTTATTATTTTAATCATTTTGTTATTCAGCGGCGTGCTCAGCAGGATTCTGGAGCCGCTCATCAATCTGGTTTATGCGCTGATTTCCACTATATTTTAGCTGCGCGTGTTTTGTATCATGCTGCAATCACGCATTTACATGGTTTTGAACACGATACTTAGTATAATAACAACATATTTAATTTAAGGTTTTTCTTCAACATGGCAATAGAACGCGTTTTATCGGGCATGCGCCCTACAGGTAACCTGCATTTAGGACATTACAACGGCGTACTTAAAAACTGGATACGTCTGCAGCATGAGCATGAGTGCCTGTTTTTTGTTGCCGACTGGCATGCATTGACCACCCATTACGATACGCCTGAAGTCATTGAGGAAAGTGTATGGGAAATGGTCATTGACTGGCTGGCAGCAGGGGTTGACCCGGCGAGTTCTACCATTTTCATTCAATCGCGCGTGCCTGAACATGCGGAACTGCATACATTGCTTTCCATGATCACGCCATTAAGCTGGCTGGAACGAGTGCCTACATACAAAGACCAGCAGGAGAAATTGTCGAGCAAAGACTTGTCAACCTACGGTTTCCTGGGTTATCCCTTGCTGCAAAGTGCCGATATCCTGATGTATAAAGCGACACAGGTGCCGGTGGGCGAAGACCAGATTCCACACATTGAATTCACGCGTGAAATTGCGCGCCGTTTTAACCACATCTACGGTAAAGAAAAAGGCTTTGAAGAAAAAGCTGAAGCTGCGATTAAAAAACTGGGCAGCAAACGAGGCGCACTGTATGAAGAAATGCGCAAGGCTTATCAGGAAAGCGGCGATGAAGAAGCGCTGGAAACTGCGCGTGCGATGATTGAAGAGCAGCAGGGCATGAGCATGGGTGATAAAGAACGCCTGCTGGGTTATCTGGAAGGCGGCGGCAAGATTATCCTGGTTGAGCCGGATTACAAATTGACACCAGCCTCAAAAATGCCGGGTCTTGATGGCCAGAAAATGTCCAAGTCTTATAACAATACGATTTCCCTGCGTGAGGACGTAGATTCAATCGCGAAGAAAATCAAAACCATGCCGACTGACCCGGCACGCGTACGCCGCACCGATCCGGGTGACCCGGCTAAATGCCCGGTTTGGCAGCTGCATGAAATCTACTCGGATGAATCTACGCAAAGCTGGGTACAAGCCGGCTGTAAAGGCGCAAGCATTGGCTGTATTGAATGCAAGGGACCAGTGATTGAAGGTGTGCTGGCTGAATTGAAGCCGATTCAGGAGCGTGCGGCGCAATATGCAGAAGACCCTGTGCTGGTCAAAAATATCGTGGCTGAAGGCAGCGAAAAAGCACGTAAGATGGCGCGGGAGACCATGCGTGAGGTACGTGATGCAATGGGGCTGAATTACAGCTAGTGCACAACGGTGATAGAAACTCCGCTAAATGCAAAAATCAAGGGCGAGGAGTTTACTGAGCTTCCTAAAGATCTATATATCCCGCCCGACGCATTAGAGGTGTATCTGGAGACTTTTGAAGGCCCGCTGGATTTACTGCTGTACCTGATCCGCAAACACAATCTGGATATCCTGGATATTCCGATGGCGGATCTGACGCGTCAATATATGCAATATGTAGACAAGATGCGTGCGATCAAGCTGGAGCTGGCAGGTGATTATCTATTAATGTCGGCCATGCTGATCGAGATTAAATCGCGCATGCTGCTGCCGAAACCAGTTGAGGTGGAAGAGGAAAATGACCCGCGTGCAGAACTGGTGAGGCGTCTCATGGAATATGAAGCCATCAAGCTAGCAGCGCAGCGTCTGGATGAAATGCCTAAAGTCGGAGATGGCTTGTTTGTTGCAAGTGCTTACTATCAGCATATCAGCCAGGTCAGGCCGCCGGAAGTCAGCATTGATGACCTGGCAGAAGCCTGGCGTAATGTACTGAAACGCGCCAGTCATTTCCAGCACCATAAAGTAGGGCGTTCCGAGTTATCGGTACGCGAACATATGAATATGATTCTACGCCGCCTGAAAGATGACAGGCTGGTCGAATTTACGCAGTTATTCGATGTTAAAAATGATGGCATTCCCAAGCTGGTCGTGTGTTTTTTAGCTGTATTGGAATTGTGCCGCGAGGGTTTGCTGCGCATTACGCAGCAGCAGGCATTTTCGCCTATTTACATACAGATTGCTTCAGATATAAACGCATAATTATGAGTGAAACCAGCAATATTACTGAACTGAAGAATGTGCTTGAGGCTGCATTGCTCACCTCGAATGAACCTTTGTCTCTGGATGATATGCTGCGGTTGTTTACCGAGAAGATGGAGCGTGCAACCCTGCGTATGCTGCTGGATGAGCTGAAGCAGGATTGGGCTGGGCGTACCATGGAACTGGTTCAGGTCGCATCCGGCTATCGTTTTCAGGTACGTGAGCACTATGCAGTTTTTCTGGCACGGCTGAGCCCGGAGCGACAGGCTAAATACTCACGTGCCGTGATGGAGACACTGGCGATTATCGCTTACCGACAGCCTGTAACGCGCGGTGATATTGAAGAGATCCGTGGCGTTGCAGTCAACCCGAATGTTATCCGCCAGTTGCAGGAACGTGACTGGATCGATGTAATCGGGCAGCGTGAGGTGCCTGGCCGACCATCGCTTTACGGTACAACCAGGCACTTTCTGGATGACCTCAATTTACAGTCTCTTTCGCAGTTGCCGCCGATAGAAGATTTCGCACAGCAGGAAATTTCAATATAGCACTTTGTAAGCGAGTGTTATAAATAGCGCTCATATACAACAATTGCTGTAAAATCCGTTTTTAATCATTAAAGTAAGTTCAACATGGCACGTCCCTTCAAGCAGCAACGAGATCCCCAGCGCACGGTGCGCAGGCCTACTACTAACTTTACCAAGTTGGAGACAGACCCGAACGCGCCGCCAGAGCCTACGCAAAGGCTGCATAAACTTTTAGCGCTGGCAGGCTTAGGCTCACGCCGGGATATGGAAGAACTCATTGCCAGCGGCCGCGTGACGGTGAACGGCAAAGTGGCCACAGTGGGCCAGGGAGTTACCGAGCATGATGTTGTGCGACTGGATAGCCGTCCATTGCGCCTGTCGTTTGAAGCGGAATTGCCGCAAGTGCTGATCTACCACAAACCTGAAGGTGAGATTGTCAGCCAGGACGACCCGGAAGGTCGTGCCAGCGTATTTGATAAGCTGCCAAAAATAAAACACGGTAAATGGATTGCTATCGGTCGTTTGGATATGAATACCAGCGGATTGTTGATATTTACTACATCCGGCGAGTTGGCTAACCACTTTATGCACCCACGTTACGAAGTGGAGCGTGAATATGCGGTGCGCATTTTCGGTGAGCTGACTGAAGGCCAAATGGCACAGCTTAAAGAAGGTATCGAGCTGGAAGACGGCCCTGCCAACTTTGATAGCATCACGCCACAGGGCGGCGAGGGTGCAAACCACTGGTATCAGGTGATTCTGCGCGAAGGCCGCAATCGTGAAGTGCGTCGCTTGTTTGAAGCATTCCAGTTACCGGTGAGTCGCTTGATGCGGGTACGCTTTGGCCCGGTGAATCTGCCGCCACGTGTCAAACGTGGGCAAATGCTCAAACTGGAGCAGAAAGAAGTGGTAGGTTTGCTCGAGTGGGCTGGGCTGACAGTGCCTAATGCGCCGTTAAGGCAGCTTACGCAGCGCGAGAAACTCAAGGCAACCACCGTATTCACACCTAAAGTACGCAAACAGCGTATCAGCGCTTTAGACAGGCCCCCGCCGACTGCTGATGATGGCGGCAAGGGCAGGCCGCATCGTGGTAAGCCGGATGCAGCGCGTGATGCGGCTAAAAAATCAGTATCTAGAAAACCTGCTAATCGCCGTGTGCGTCAGACCAGCGATTTGAATGCACCGCAGATGCAGAAGAAGAGTGATAGGAATCGGGGTAGGGGATAGCCTATATTGGTCAAGATAAGCGGTGTAAAGACACCGCTAGTTTAAGCTGAAAATTACAAATACGGTTATTCCCGCGAAGGCGGGAATAACCGTCAAGTTTGTTAAATGAATTAGTTAGATAATTCGTCGCTTTCGCGCGACTTGCGAGTCACTTTCTTTTGCTTGTCCAAAAGAAAGTGGCCAAAGTAAACGACACCCCCTACCGCTGATTTCCTGTGCTGCTCATCATTATGGGCGACAATCGGAAACTCGCTACGCTTCACGTGTGAATAGTGCGCTTTAGCGTATATATTTCACGGGGAAGCCAATCTCTGGCTCAAACAGCCGATCGTCAAAAGCTCCCATCATGATTGCGCTGCTCGGCGCGGTAGCAAGGGTAATTAATTCGCATGAATTTTATATTCTTAACTCATGCAAATATCTCTAACCTCGTCATGCCAGCGTAGGCTGGTATCCAGACAACGTTGCACTCATTAATGTCTGAATAGATAAACTCAGTCATGCAACTAGTTGACGAGGTTTAATTTTTCCCCAAACGCCACAATGATGTCACTTCCGCTTTTCTTGCCGCATGTAACGGATCGCTGGCGTCCAGCACTTTTTGGTGAGCGGCTTTGGTGTCGATTTTATCGATGACTTTTAAACCTGCTGCATCAATCCAAGCTTGCAGTTCTTCACGTGTCCTTAGGCCTAAGTGTTCCGCAAAGTCTGACAGTATCAGCCAGCCTTCGCCGTGCTCGTTCAAGTGTGTACTAACGCCGTTAAGATAGCCTTTGAGCATTTTGCTGTTTTCATCATAAACCGCGGATTCCAGCACTGAGCTGGGGCGTGCTGGCAGCCATGGCGGGTTGCATACAATCAGGTCGGCTTTGCCATGCTTGTCATCCGGATATAAATCTGTATTAATAACCGTTACCGTGTTTTTCATATCAAGCTGGTTGATGTTTTTTTGCGCGCAATCCAGAGCGCGCTGCGAATTATCGGTAGCGATGACTTGTTTGATGCCGCGGTGCGCAAGTATTGCAGCAAGTACGCCAGTGCCGGTGCCGATGTCAAATGCCAGATTGCAAGGCACTGGTAATGGTGCAGTGTCTACCAGGTTTAGATATTCACCGCGGATAGGTGAAAAAACACCGTAGCTTGGGTGGATTTTGCTGTTGATAGCAGGAATCTCAACACCATTTTTGCTCCACTCATAGGCACCAATCAAGCCTAATAATTCGCGCAAGGATACGATGAATGGTTGTGTGCTTTTGCCATAGGCATGCTCACAGGCGGCTTTTACGTCAGGCGCGCGGCGCAGGTTGATGCGATAGCCGATACTGACTTCAATCAATAACATACCAAGAATACGTGCTTTTTGTGACTGTGCCTGACGATGCAGGTGAAAAGCTTCAGTCATGGTACCCGGTGCTTTTTTAGGTTTTTTGCCAGGGCGGTCAATGCGGCGGCTGATGGCCTGCATCAGTTGTTTGGCGTTCTGAAAATCACCACGCCAGAGCAGTGCAGTGCCTTCGCAGCAAAGTTTGTAGGCTGCATCAGCTTTGATTGTATCGTCAGCGGTTTGCACGCGTTTAGGCGCAGGCGTTTCGTTCTCAGAATGCCAGATTCCATTTTTACTTTTGCCGGCTTCTGTCCAGTTGATGGTTTCTTGCGCTGTTTGGGTGGCGTTCCCGGAGGTAATGTTCAAAATGTGTGGGTGGCCTATATGAATGTTGCGTTGTTGTTAAGAAATAAGCTGTGATTTTGTAAGCAGAAACACAAATTCGTCGCCGGATGATACTTCCAGCCAGGTAAATGGCAGGTCAGGGTAAGCATCAAGCAGCGCGTCGCGGTTATGGCCAATCTCTACTACCAGTACACCATTATCAGTCAGGTAATTGGCTGCTTCACGCAGGATCGTATGCGTGTGATCCAGCCCTGCGGTACCGCTGCCAAGTGCTAATTGCGGCTCGTTACGGTATTCTGCTGGTAGTTCAGCCATTGATGGAGCATCCACATAAGGCGGATTGCTGATGATTAAATCGTACTGCTTGCCTTGCAGTGCGCTGAACATGTCGGATTTGATGGCATTTACGCGCTGTTGCAATCCATAGTTGGCAATATTAATGTTGCATACCTCAATCGCATCCGGTGAAATATCGATGACATCAATTTCCGCGTCAGGGTAGGCATCTGCTAATAAAATGCCTAAACAACCGCTACCGGTGCAGATGTCTGCCGCGCTGTTTACCAGTTCCGGGAACTCAATCCAGGGTTGCAGGCCGTCATTTACCAATAGCTCGGCAATAAATGAACGCGGAATCAATACGCGTTCATCTACATAAAATTTATAACCTTGCAGCCATGCCTCTTTAAGTAGATAAGCAGTTGGCGTATGTTTGCTGATGCGCTCATCGACAAAACCAGCCAGCTTTGCACGTTCATCGCTTGTAAGTTTTGCATCAAGAAAGTTATTCAATGTGTCGTGCGGTAAGTGCAAAGCGCTCATGATGAGCCAGACTGCTTCATCGTAGGCATTGTCCGTGCCGTGGCCATAGAAAATGTCTGAATTCTCGAAGCGGCTTACGGCATAGCGCAGCCAATCGCGGATCGTCAGGAGTTCTTGCTGTATTTGAGTGTTGTTCATTATTGGCTGCCGTGAATTGAATAGCAAAATGACTGATGCTTATTTCAAAAGTTTTTCTAAAGTGAGTTTATAGGTTTCTTTTAGCGGTTCAATGTCCGCAACGCCGACACATTCATTCAGTTTGTGGATGGTTGCATTCAAAGGCCCAAATTCGATCACCTGTTTGCAAATGTCTGCAATAAAGCGCCCATCGGAAGTGCCGCCAGTCGTAGATAACTCAGGTGTCACGCCATAAGCCTGCTCAATTGCGCCGGAGATTGCTTCAACCAGGTTGCCGCGCGGCGTAATATATGGTGGTGAGTATTCCCACTCCAGCATATAGTCCAGCGCGTGTTTGTCCAGAATGGCATGGACGCGGCTCTTCAGGTTAGCTTCTGTGCTGCCCTTGCCATCAAGTTCCGGGCAGAACCTGAAATTGAACAGAATCTCGACTTCACCCGGTACTACATTGGTGGCACCGGTACCGCCATTCATGTTCGATATCTGCCATGATGTCGGTGGGAAATATTCATTGCCCTGATCCCAAACGGTTTCCACCATGTCTTTAATGGCAGGGGCCGCCATATGAATCGGATTTTTCACCAGATGCGGGTAGGCAATGTGGCCTTGCACGCCTTTTACCGTCAATTTCCCTGATAAGGAGCCACGACGCCCATTTTTGATCATGTCACCAACGACTTTATTGCTGGTGGGTTCACCGACAATGCAGTAATCAAAGTGTTCGCCACGTGCTTTCAAAGCTTCTACCACTTTCACCGTGCCATCCACTGCCACACCTTCTTCATCAGAAGTAATCAGCAGGCCGATAGAGCCAGGGTGATTCGGGTTCTCTGCCACAAATTCTTCAATGCTGGTGACGAACGCTGCCAGCGAGGTTTTCATGTCCGCAGCGCCGCGTGCGTAGAGCATGCCGTCTTTGATAGTTGGTTCAAATGGCGGTGTATGCCATTTGTCTAAAGGTCCGGTTGGTACAACGTCTGTGTGGCCGGCAAAAACCAGTAATGGACCGCTCGTGCCGCGACGTGCATAAAAGTTATCAACGTTGCCGAAACGCATGCGCTCGATTTTGAAGCCAAGTGGTTCCAAACGTGAAATCATCAGTTCCTGGCAGCCGGCATCTTCCGGAGTGTTGGACTGGCGTTTAAGTAGGTCGATTGCGAGGTCTAAAGTTTGGGTCATAATTTGATTAGCCACAGATGTAACTGTAAAGGTCATCACCACTCCACTAAGCGCTAAAGCGCAAAGTGGAAGTGCGAAACACGGGTACACACAGATAAAAACAGAATTTTAATTTATGCATTGGCTGCATGATGGAAAATATTCTGATATTCAGCATCACTGAAACCTAAAGCTAATATTTGCTCATTTCTCTGAAGAATGGGTCTTTTGATGACAGAAGTCTTGATCAGCATCAGTGCGGTGGCCGAGGCATTGTTCGTGATGTCGGATTTTGTTGCATCATCCAGGCCGCGCCAGGTAAGCCCGGCGCGGTTGATGAGTTTTTCCCACGGGTATTGTGTCAGCCAGTTGTTGATGGTGGCTTCGTCAATACCTTGTTTTTTGAAATCGTGAAATTGATAAGTGATGTTATTGGCATCCAGCCAGTCGCGAGCTTTTTTGACCGTGTTGCAGTTTGGAATGCCATATAACTTCATTTAAATTCCTCGCAATAACTCGTTGATACCCACTTTACCCAAAGTTTTAGCATCCACTTTTTTTACGATCACCGCACAGTACAGGCTATAGCTGCCGTCTTTTGATGGCAGATTGCCAGAGACTACTACTGAGCCTGCCGGAACGCGGCCGTAGAACACTTCGCCGGTTTCACGGTCGTAGATTTTTGTTGATTGGCCGATATACACGCCCATTGAGATGACGCAGTTGTCTTCAACCACAACGCCTTCAACCACTTCTGAACGCGCGCCGATAAAGCAGTTGTCACCGATGATGGTTGGGCCTGCCTGAACAGGTTCCAATACGCCGCCGATGCCTACGCCGCCGCTCAGGTGTACGTTTTTACCGATCTGTGCGCATGAACCTACTGTTGCCCATGTGTCCACCATCGTGCCTTCGCCGACGTTTGCGCCGATGTTGACGTATGAAGGCATCAATACTGCATTTTTACCGACGAATGAACCGCGGCGCACGATTGCGTTAGGCACAACGCGGAAACCACCGGCTTTGAAGTCTTCTTCAGTGTAATCAGCGAATTTTGGCGGCACTTTATCAAAATATTTCGTTACGCCGTCATCCATCAGTACGTTGTCGTCCAGACGGAATGACAGCAATACCGCTTTTTTGAGCCATTGGTGTGTTTCCCACTGCTGGGTGTCGCCGATACGGCTTGCCACGCGTAATTTGCCGCTATCCAGATCTGCCAGTACTGATGCTACAGTGGCTTTGACTTCAGCGGTAGCATTTGCAGGGTTAATGTTGGCGCGGTCTTCAAACGCGGCTTCGATGATACTTTGACGTGGGTCCATATTAAAGTCTCTACTTTGGTTAGTAATTAATTGGTTAAGTTGGTTAAATTTAATAATTCGTTATTTTAACCCAAACAGCGCTATCGCCCAAAAATAAAGCATCAAAAATAAAGCGCATGGCATTGTTGCCATGCGCTTTGATGAATTCCGGCTGCGGATGCGATGGGTTGCTTATTTGCCGGCTTTTGTCGCTTCATACAGCGGCCGGACTTTAGGGGCTAACGCGCGCAATTCGGTGATGCGATTTTCACTGGAAGGGTGGGTGCTCAAAAACTCCGGTGGTTTGGAACCGCCTTGTGCTTCCATCTTTTGCCAGAGAGTCACTGCCGCATCAGGGTTGTAACCGGCACGGGCTGCAAGCTCCAGTCCGATTTTATCTGATTCACGTTCTTGTTCGCGGCCATTGGGCAATGCAAAAAACAGTTGAGAGCCTAAGCCGGCAGCTTGTGCCGATGCGTTGCCTACGGTGGCACTGGTGCCTTTTGTGACGATTGCGGCTACTGCCTGCAGACCGAATTGCTGCACATAAGCCTGTGACATGCGTTCACGGCCGTGTTCGCGCAGGGCGTGGGCGATTTCGTGCCCGATTACGGCGGCTAGTTCATCATCTGTGGCCTTGAGTTTTTCTATCAGGCCAGAATACACCATAATCTTGCCGCCTGGCATGCAGTAGGCGTTGAGTTGGTCATTTTTTTCTACGTTGACTTCCCAGTTCCATTTAGTGGCATCGGCTCTGAAAACGCCGACTTTACTGATGAGCCTGTTGGAGATTTTGCGCACGCGTTCAAGTTCGGTCTTGTCTGCATTCAAAGCTTGCTTCTGCTGGGCGGTAGTCAGGGTTTGGGCGTAAGCCTGGCTTGACATGTCTGTGACATAAGAAGCGGGCAGCAGCATGAACTGGGAGCGCTTGACCCCTGCCACACTATCATTGGTAGTAGTTGCGCAGCTGCTGATCTGAGTTGCCAGCACAGCCGCCATGATGCCGAGTGTGATTTTTTTAAGAGAGAATCTTTTTTTCATTTTTATACTCCATATTAATGAATAGAACTCTAACGTTTTATTATTAAGATCGGTTGATCTCATCATAAAGGTTCTTAACAAATCAGGTTAAAAATATGTACAGTTATTTAGAATGATACTTGTGCACCCAGTTCTACCACGCGGTTTGGCGGTAATTGAAACTGATTGGTAATCGTTTCTGCGCTTCTGAATAAGCCGATAAATATCTTTTTGCGCCAGAAAGCCATGCCCGGCTTTCTGTTTGCAATCAGGTTTTCTTTGCCGATAAAATAAGAGTTGCTCATTTCATCCAGCTCCAGCCCTTTGCCAGTGCAGAGCTTGAGGTCTCTTGGCAAGTCTGGCTCATCTTTAAAGCCATAAAGGACTGATACTTTATAAAACTCATGACCAAGCGCTGCTACCTCCACACGGTCTTCAATCGGTGCGTGGGGTATGTCGAGAAACTTGACTGTAAGCAGCACTACTTTTTCATGCAGCACTTTGTTATGTTTAAGATTATGCAGCATGGCATGCGGCACGCCATCCGGATTCGGGGTCATGAATATGGCATTGCCGGCAACCCGGGTCGGTGGGTGCGCCCCTATGGCCTCAATGAATGGTTCAAGTGCCATTGCCTCATTCTTGAGATGCATGTAGAGGATAGTGCGCCCGGTTTTCCAGGTGAGCATCAGCGTGAAAATAATGATGCCAATGACCAGCGGTACCCAGCCACCATCCGGAATTTTGAGGATATTTGCGGTGAAGAAGGCTAAATCAATCGTCAGAAATAATAGTACCAGGCTGATAGTACGTGCTTTGCTCCAGCCCCATAAGTAGTGGAATACAATGCCTGCAAGCAGGGTGGTAATCACCATATCGCCTGTCACTGCAATGCCGTAAGCTGCGGCCAGATTTCCTGAAGACTGAAAGCCGATTACCAGTGTCATGACCGCGAGCATCAATCCCCAGTTGACGCGCGGCATGTATACCTGGCCTTGATGGCTTTCTGAGGTGTGCTCAACATGCATGCGTGGCAAGTATCCTAATTGCAGTGCCTGGCGGGAAACGGAGAATGCGCCGGTGATGACGGCCTGTGATGCGATCACAGCGGCTAATGTCGCCAGTATGATCATTGGGAACAGCATCCATTCCGGTGCGAGCAGGTAAAAAGGATTTTTGACTGACTCAGGGTGCTGCAACACCAAGGCGCCCTGACCAAAGTAGTTGAGGATTAAGGCCGGTAAGACAAAACCGAACCATGCAAGACGGATAGGAAACCTGCCGAAGTGCCCCATATCGGCATATAAAGCTTCTGCGCCGGTCACTGCCAGCACGACAGCACCCAGTGCGACAAATGCAATCCATGGGCTGGTTTCAAAGAATGCGATTGCGTAAAGCGGGTTAAGCGCACTTAAAATAACCGGGTAGTTTAGGATTTCCAGTACACCTAATACACCCAGGGTACCGAACCACAAGAGCATGATGGGGCCGAATAGTGCGCCAACTGTCGCAGTGCCTTTACTTTGTGCCCAGAACAGTGCGAATAGAACAAGCAGCGTGATTGGCAGGATCAGGGGGTGCAGAATCGGTGCCGCTAGCTCCAGGCCTTCAATCGCCGATAATACCGAAATGGCTGGCGTGATCATGCCATCGGCATAAAACATGCAGGCACCTAAAATCCCTAGCAGCATGATAATGCGCTGTTTTTTCTCACTGTCTGCTGAGCTGCGGCTGGCAAGCGCAAGCAGCGCCATAATGCCGCCTTCGCCCCGATTATCGGCGCGCATGATGAAAGCGACGTATTTGATCGATACCACCATGATCAGTGCCCATACAATCAGCGACAGAATGCCAAACATGTTGGCTTCGGTGAGCGGTACCGGATGCGTGCCTACCGAGAACACTTCTTTAATGGTGTAGAGCGGGCTGGTGCCGATGTCGCCGAAGACTACGCCTAGCGCGGCAAGCGTCAGTGCCGAGAGCTTTGTTTTATTGCCAGAGGGGGGTGACATTAAAATGTGAAGTATTTAAATTGAGATTGTTATTATCAACCAATTCATAGGTCATACCAACATATTTTTGCGTTGGCAATGCAGGATCGCACTTAATTTAACCGGGTCATGAAAAGTCTAGTGATTCACTTTATTAATCACTGCATCAGCCGAGCCCGACCCGAAAGTCAGTTTGACTTCATCGCCTTTATGTAATTGGTCGCCGCTGCTTACAATGCTGCCATTTGTATCCTGTACAAATGCATAGCCGCGAGTGAGCACTGCTTCCGGGTTCAGGTGCTGCAGGTTCTGGCTGAGGCGCAACAGGTTTTGCTGCCTGGTTGTAAGTTGCTGCAAGGCGGCGCTCTGCAAGCGACGGGTGATTTGCGCAAGCTGCAGTTTTTGCTGTTCAATCTGCTGTGTCGGTGAAACCAGCCTGCGTGCTAGAAAATCCAGTGCCTGTGTGCGCTGATTCAGCAGAAATTGCAGATTCCTGGTGAGGTGCTGCTTTACTCGGCTAAGAGAGTTCAGCAGCGCATCACGTGATGGCGTTACCAGCTCCGCCGCTGCTGTCGGTGTAGCGGCGCGTATGTCTGCTACAAAGTCGCAAATCGTAAAGTCAGTTTCATGGCCAACGCCGCTGATAGTCGGAATGGAGCATCCGGCAATCGCACGTGCGACAATTTCTTCGTTAAACTGCCATAGGTCTTCAATGCTGCCGCCGCCCCGGCAGATAATCAAGACATCACATTCTGCACGCGCATTTGCGGTTTTGATTGCATTGGCAATTAATTGTGCGGCACCTTTGCCCTGTACCGGGGTCGGATAAACGATTACCGGAATATTTGGCATGCGACGTTCGAGCGTCGTTAATACATCTCTTAGCGCAGCGGCGTCTGCTGAAGTGACGATGCCAATTTGTTTCGGGTGTTTAGGGATAGGCCGCTTGATTGATTCATCAAACAAGCCTTCAAGCGCCAGTTTGGTTTTAAGTTTTTCAAAGGCTTCAAATAGCGCGCCCAGCCCGGCGCGTTGGACAAATTCGACCGTGAGCTGAAAATCACCGCGCGCTTCATATAAAGTGACAGTGCAGCGTGCTTCGATTTTGTCGCCTTCGCGCGGCATAAAATCTACATAGCTATTGCGGCCTTTAAACATGACGCAGCGGACCTGAGCACCTGCGTCCTTCAACGAAAAGTACCAATGGCCACTGGCTGCGCGGGTGAAGTTGGAAACTTCGCCCGAGACCCAGAAGAGCGGGAAGCTTTGCTCCAGCACATTACGCGCCATGCGGTTAAGCTCGCTCACGGTGATTACTTTGGGTGGCGCTGAATTTGCGGTGAAGTCTGTCAAAACTGCCTCGTTACGATGGGTGATGTAAATGGATGATCTGGGTTAAAATGCGTATTCCTAGATTATATCGCGATGAATATGATGCTTAATAAATTTCTTGCAGGTCGTACCGGCTATTTGATTGGCTTTTTAGCATGCTTTGGTCTGGTAGGTTTGGCGCTGTGGATACAGACGACATATCACCTGGAGCCTTGCCCGCTCTGTATTTCGCAGCGTATTGTATTTATGGCGCTTGGTATCCTGTTTCTGATTGCTGCGCTGATTCCTAAATTCCCCCGATTTTTTACTGCGGTACAGGTGTTGGCAGCGCTGGGCGGTGCCGGGGTGGCGATTCGCCATTGGTGGATTCAGGCGCACCGTGATAGTGTGCCTGCCGATTGCGGTGTAGGTTTTGATTACATGTTTGAGAATTTTCCATTAAAGAAAGCGCTGACTCTGGTATTCAGAGGTACAGGGGATTGTGCTGCGATTGACTGGACTTTTCTGGGGATGACGATTCCTCAACTGTCACTGGTTGCATTCATTTGTTTTGGCATATTTGCATTGTATTTAGCCCGGTTAAATAAAAAATAAGTGAATCCCTTTGTACTCGCCTATCTGAGTCAAGGGATCAAGCAGAATAAGAATTCGAGAAATTATTTCATGTATAAAACAATAGACAATTTTGTCGGCAATACACCTTTAGTCAGGCTGCAGCGCATGGCCGGCAATACCAGCAATACGATTCTGCTGAAGCTGGAAGGCAATAATCCGGCCGGTTCGGTCAAAGATCGGCCTGCCTACTCGATGATTGTCCGTGCAGAAGCGCGCGGTGATATCAAGCCGGGTGATACGCTGATCGAGGCGACCAGCGGCAATACCGGTATTGCACTGGCGATGGTGGCGGCAATGCGTGGCTATAAAATGATTCTTGTCATGCCTGAAAACCAAAGTGTGGAGCGTCGGCAGAGCATGAAGGCTTATGGTGCGGAGTTAGTGCTTACCCCTAAAGACGGCAGCATGGAGCTGGCGCGTGATGTGGCGCTGAAAATGCAGGCTGAGGGTGAAGGGATTGTGCTGGATCAATTCGGCAACCTGGATAACCCGCTCGCCCATTATGAGGGTACTGGCCCTGAGATCTGGCGTGATACTGAAGGTAAAGTGACGCATTTCGTATCGAGCATGGGGACTACCGGCACTATCATGGGTACCTCGCGTTTCTTGAAAGAGCAGAATCCGGACATCCGCATTATCGGAGTGCAGCCTGAAGAGGGGTCGCAAATCCCGGGTATCCGCAAATGGCCGGAGGAGTACATGCCTAAGATCTATGATGCAAAGCGTGTGGACGAACTGATTTACGTGAGCCAGAAAAATGCGGAAAACACCACACGCAAGCTCGCGGCACAGGAAGGCATTTTTGCCGGAATTTCTTCTGGCGGAGCACTGTATGCGGCATTGCAGCTATCGAAACGCGTAGAAAACGCTGTGATTGTGACTGTTGTGTGCGACAGAGGTGACCGTTATTTATCAACAGGTGTGTTTCCATCCTGATTCGATGAAAACTTTTTTTGCAGCCTGTAGCTTGTTATGCATGATTTTTTATAGCTTCAGCGCACAGGCTGTATCGGAAATTTCAATCAGCGCCGGACGTGTCGAACATCCGCAGATTGATGTGCAGCAGCTGGCAATCAAGCTGAATCTCAAAAAGTCTGATGCAACGTTCGGTATCCGGACTGCAATTAAGCCAAAAACGCAAACAGAGTGGGTGCAGCTCAGCCTTGACTGCGAGCTGCAGCAGCAGAAACAAACCGGGCAGTGCGCTAAGGGCTTGCTTAAGTCTGAGCGTCTGAACATTCCTTTTGGCATTGCATTTTCACGCTTATATTCGGAAAGTAAGCCGGATATTGATGCCACTTTGCAATTTAAAAATGCCAGCTTCAGTGATGAAGCCGGTTTGCATGCGGCGGAAAAGCTCACTGGATCACTGGCGATTTCGCTTAAGCCATTAACAGACGCATGGCTATGGCGTACTGACCTGGATTGGCAATCAGGCGAAATGTTCTGGCAGCCTTTTTATATCGCCAATGGCGGACATCGGTTTACTGCTGGCGGCAAGCTGGCTAATGCACTGCTGACTGTAGATAACGCTCACCTGAAAGTGAAAGATGTGGGAGAGCTGGATGCCAGCGGACAGCTCAGTCTAAATGATTGGAAGCTGGTAAATTTGAATGCCAGTCTGCCGAATTTGAATCTGACAGCGGCTTACCCCATGTTTTTTAAGCCAATGCTGGAAAAAACAGCTTTTGCTAATGCTGATGTCAGCGGCGTGGCTGCGATAACTCTGGAATTGCAAAACGCCGAGCCAAAGGCATTCGAGTTGCGCTTAAAAGATGTCAATATTGCAGACAGGCAAAAGAAGTTCGCTTTTTACAATGTGAATGCTAACCTGCCATGGAGCTATGATGTCGCCAAGGCGCTCAGCTTCAGCTATGCAAGTGGAGAGCTGCTTAACCTGCCGCTGGGTCAAACCGATATACAGGCACAGGTAGACCGTTATTCGCTGACAGCGCCAGATATTAAATTACCTATTCTGGATGGGGCGCTGCATCTGGCCAATATATCGGCATCACGCAGGGCTGATCAATGGTATTGGCATTTAGGCGCCAGACTTGATGCTATTTCGATGGAGGATTTCAGTACGCACCTGAATTTGCCAAAAATGCACGGTAAGGCTTCCGCAGAGATTCCACTGGTCACCTATGCTGCAGGCACCTTGACTACAGATGGCAGCATCGTGCTCAATGTGTTCAGCGGTACAGCGACCGTTACGCAGCTCACCATGCAGTCACCGTTGGGCGTCACCCCCAGACTGAATGCGGACATTGCTCTGCGAAACCTGGATCTAGGAGTGTTGACCAGTACATTCTCTTTTGGCGCGATCGAAGGTAAGCTGGATGGTGACATCAGCAACCTGGAGTTGCAGAACTGGAAACCGGTAAAATTTGATGCTGTAGTGCAAAGCAGTCCTGGTAAGTATCCCAAGAAAATATCACAGCGTGCGGTTGAGAATATCTCCGCTTTGGGCGGTGGCGGCGCAGCGGCAGCAGTCCAGCGTAGTTTTCTGAGGTTCTTCGAACAATTTAACTATGGCAAAATGGGGCTGAGCTGTCGTTTGCGCAATGATATTTGTGAAATGGGCGGGGTTGAGTCAACGCCGCATGGGTATGTAATCGTTAAAGGGAGTGGCATCCCCGCAATCACGGTGATGGGGTACAATGAAACCGTGGGCTGGAGTGAATTGCTGGCGCGTATCAAGCGCGTGACCGATGGCAATAGCAAGGCTATCGTGCAGTAATAGTGCATAAATAGTTAGTGCCGTCATTTGAATCAGGAAACATGACAGCGACCTGTACTAATCATTTGTAGTAAACAAAGAATGCAGCAGCCTGCCTGAATAAGCAGTTATTTAGAATAAAAAGGATCAATGATGAAAAATTGGATGCTAGGTTTAGCATTGGTGTGTGTGATACCGGCATGTGTCACTATCAATATTTATTTCCCTGCCGCAGCCGCAGAAAAAGCAGCGGACAAGATTATCGACGATGTCTGGCAGCTAAAAAATGGTGCTGAAAAACCAGCAGTGAACAAAGAAGAGCCACCAGCTTCTTCTGCCAAATAATCCTGAATTTATATAAAGGAATCATGATGAAAAAGATATTACTTGGCCTGATGTTGCTAGGCACATTGATCGGCAGCCAGTTTGTAGCTGCTGCCGCTGATCTGGAAGTCAATACGCCAGCTATTTCTGCAATTAAAAATAGCATGCAGGCACGCCATGGCCAGCTTGGAGCTTTTTATAGCAGCGGAGCGATTGGTTTGACCAAAGATGGCCTGATTGCAGTAAAAGATGCGAATGCAGTGCCATTGGCACAGCGTGGCGCATTAACCGCCCTGGTTAAAGATGAAAATGCCGATCGCAGTAAGCTATATAAAGAAATTGCTGTGGCGAACGGCCACCCGGAGTGGCAGGCAGAAATACAAAGCACCTTTGCCGGGCGCTGGATAGATAAGGCGCAATCAGGCTGGTGGGTGCAGGGTGCTGGCGGATGGACGCAAAAATAAGCTTATGGCCGCTTCTGTAAACATATTGTTTGGACGCATTACGTCGTTGCAGCAATATTTCAAATGGACTCGTAACCTCGCTGTATCCCTTATGCTATCTAAGTTCCTGCGTTCTGTGCGCCTTGGCGTATGAGCTCGTATTTGGCTTCTCCAATTGACTAAGCCGCTGAAGCAGCAAGTCAAGTGTGAAATAATGCGCTTCAGCGCATATATGCTGCGGGCATGCCCTTTACGGGTAGTGCTGCATCCCAAACACGTATTTATAGAAGTACCCGTATCCTATGACACCTACTTTAGTATTTGATATCGAGACCATTCCAGACGTTAGTGGTTTGCGTAACTTGCTGGATTTGCCGGCAGAGACTACGGATGAAGAGGTTGCCAATATAGCCTTGCACCTGCGCCGCCAGCAAAACGGTACGGAGTTTCTGCCTCTGCATCAGCATCGAATCTGTGCTATTTCTTGCGCGCTCAGGGAAGGTAACCATTTTAGAGTGTGGACCCTGGGTGACGCGAACTCTTCGGAAGCCGAGATTATTCAACGCTTTTTTGACGGTATCGAGAAATACACACCGCAGATCATTTCCTGGAATGGCGGCGGCTTTGATTTGCCGGTGCTGCATTATCGTGGCCTGATTCATGGTATTAACGCCAGCCGCTACTGGGATCTGGGCGAAGATGACAAAGAATTCAAGTGGAATAACTATATCAGCCGTTATCATACACGCCATCTGGACTTGATGGACTTAATGGCGATGTTCAACGCCCGTGCCAATGCGCCGCTGGATGATCTGGCGAAGCTATGCGGCTTTCCCGGCAAGCTCGGTATGGATGGCAGCAAAGTGTGGGATGCCTACAAGGCTGGGCAGCTGGAAGAGATTCGTAACTATTGCGAAACCGATGTTGCCAATACACATCTGGTGTATTTGCGTTTTCAGCTGATGCGTGGTCATTTAACAGCTGCCGCGTATGAGGCTGAGGTTAAACTTGTGCGTGATACGCTGGCAGACTACAGCGCTCCGCATTGGGCAGAGTTTTTGGCTGCCTGGAAATAAAGCCGGTTATTTATACCTGCCGGGTATATTTAAGTGCATCGTCATATCACCTGCACCCGGTAAGTCAACAAATGTGATTGCCCGATTTCGGGTTAAAATCACGCCTTAAATTCAATCACAGGTTTTTTTATGGCACGTCGTTCACGCAGTCGCAACTCTACTCCGCAAGTCTTTGAAATTAAACAAGCCATTATCGAATCCTTAGATCAGGAAGGTCGAGGCGTTGCGCATGTAGATGGTAAAACGGTTTTTATTGATGGTGCATTGCCGAATGAAAAAGTGACTTTTCAGCCGCATCTCGTCAAGCCGTCTTACGAAGTCGCCAATGTGGTTGAGGTGCTGAAACAGTCCAACCAGCGCGTTACTCCCAAGTGTACGCATTTTGGCAAGTGTGGAGGTTGCAAACTGCAGCATCTTGATTTCGCGGCACAAGTTGCAGCAAAACAGAGGTTGCTTGAGAAAGACCTGTGGCATATCGGTAAAGTGAAAGCCGAGAATATGCTGCCGCCGTTATATGGACCTACCTGGGGTTATCGTCACAAGGCCAGATTGAGCGTCAAATATGTTGAAAAGAAACAGCGTGTTTTAGTCGGGTTCAATGAGAAGTCTACACGCTTTGTGGCGGACATGAATTCATGTGAAGTGCTGGTGCCGGAGGTTTCTGTGTTAATCGAACCGCTGCAGCACCTGATATTGCAATTAAGCCTGAAAGGTAAAATTCCGCAGATTGAACTGGCTGTTGGCGAAGCCGCCACCCACCACCAGGGGCGCGAACCTGCCGGCAATAAGCCGGTTATAGTCCTGATATTGCGTATCATGGGACCGTTGACCTCTGAGGATGAAGCCTTGCTGAAAACCTTTGCGGATGAACATGCGGTGCAAGTCTGGACGCAAAGCAAAGGGCCGGACACGATTAAACCCTTCTATCCCCTGAATGCAGCACAACTGCAATACAGCCTGCCAGAGTTCGGTTTAACCTATCCATTCAAGCCTAATGAGTTCACGCAGGTAAACCCGCAAATCAATCAGGTCATGATCCGTCGCGCGATGCAGCTGCTTGCTCCGCAAGCGACGGACAAGATTGCAGATTTCTTTTGCGGCATAGGCAACTTTACATTGCCGATAGCGCGCAGCGGTGCGACTGTGCTCGGGCTGGAAGGGCTGGCTAATCTGGTTGAGCGTGCCAATGAGAGTGCGCAGTTAAACAGTATTCATAACGTTCAGTTCGGCGTGTCTGATTTATTTAAAATGACACCGGAAGCTCTGACAGGATTAGGTCATTTTGACAAATGGCTTATCGATCCTCCGCGTGATGGCGCCTATGAGCTGGTAAAATCACTGGATGCCGTCAACCGTCCGCAGCGTATTGTATATGTGTCTTGCAACCCGGCTACATTGGCGCGCGATGCCGGTACGCTGGTCAATGAAAAAGGATACCTGCTAAAAGCTGCCGGCGTCATTAATATGTTTCCGCATACTGCACATGTGGAATCAATCGCTTTATTCGAATTAGAAAATTGAAATTTTGTTGTATAGAAACAACATCTAGTATCTAGCTGTTGCCGATTTGATGCAAATCAAATTGGCTGTATTTTGCCACTTTATAATTACCCCAATCGCATTAGGTTTATTTAATTATTTTAAGTGGAGAATACATCAATGAAGAAGTCGTTATTAGCATTAGCGTTAGCTGCTGCATTTATTCCAACATTAGCACAAGCTGAAGCTGGTGATTGGGTGGTACGTTTACGTGCGACCAATGTTAACCCAAGCGAGAGCAGCAAATTGGGCGAGAAAACAGATGCGGCTTACGGTGCAGGTACTTCTGCTGCGTTGTATGGCGGTGCAAATGCAAACCTGGAAGTAGATAGCAACACGATTCCTGAACTGGACATTTCTTACTACTTTACTAAAAACATTGCTGCAGAGCTGATCTTGGCTTTAGGTACCAAACATGATGTGAATACGTCTGCTAATGGCGTAAAACACCAGTTGGGTGAAGTGAATCTGTTACCGCCTACATTGACTTTGCAATGGCACTTTAACCCAGACCAGACTTTTGACCCATATGTAGGTGCCGGTATTTCATATGTGCGTGCAATGGATAATGGTTTGAATTATGAAGGTATTGCACCAATCCGTATCGACCGCAATTCATGGGGCCCTGCACTTCAGGCCGGTTTGGACATCAATCTGACAGACCGCTGGTTGCTTAACCTTGATGTGAAAAAGATCTGGTTTGATACTGACGTTAAGCTTGACGCAGCGGTGCTTGGCCCTTCTGCAGCCGGCTGGAGAAAAATTGACGAATTGGATATCGATCCATGGGTAGTCAGCGTAGGCTTCGGTAAAAAGTTTTAATGACTAGTGTCTGAACATCTGGTTCCTTATTAATAGAATCTGAAAGTTCCACATTGGCCCCTGTTCTAATCAGCAGGGGCTTTTTTTATGTTTTAAACTGACGTGTATTGCGATAAAAAATGCCTCGTCAGGATTGCTGTTCTGACGAGGCATTTATATGATTGCAGGCTAAAAGATCAGATGATCTTGGAGAAACGCGCGCGGTTACGGTCAGTCTGCAAGTATCGGTCAAACAGCATTGCAACAGCACGTACAAAGAACCAGCCGAAATCGGTGATTTGAATGCCGCCATCTTCCAGTACTAACATACCGGTGTTCTCCAGCTCTTTTAGCGCTTCCAGTTCGGAGGAGAAATAGCTTTTGAAGTCAATCATGTATGCAAGCTCAATGGATTCATATTGTAGAGAACCCTGGCACATCAGTGCCATGATGACTGCACGGCGTACCAGATCATCCCGTGACAGAGCTAGTCCGCGTACAACCGGGAAACGACCCTGATTGAGGAAATCGTAATATTCTTCTAGCGTTTTTGCGTTCTGGCTGTAAGTTGCGCCAATCCGGCCGATTGAGGAAACGCCGAGTCCGATAAGGTCGCAATCCGGCTGCGTGCTGTAGCCCTGGAAATTACGATGCAGCCTTCCCTGGCGTTTGGCAATCGCTAATGCGTCAGTAGGCAGGGCAAAGTGATCCATGCCGATGTATACATAGCCTGCTTCGACAAAGGTAGCCAGCGCGCTGGAAAGCATGGCAATTTTATCTGATGCGGTCGGCAGCTCGTAGCTGTCGATACGACGCTGTGGTTTAAAACGTTCCGGCAGATGGGCGTAGGCGTAGAGCGCTATTCTTTCCGGCCGGAGCGCGACAACCTGCGCTAATGTCTTTTTGAACGAATCAGAAGTTTGTTTCGGTAAGCCATAAATCAGATCCACATTGACTGAATCAAATTTCAGGGCACGGGCAGCCTCAACCAGCGAGAATACCTGTTCGGCAGGCTGAATGCGATGTACGGCTTTTTGCACTTCAGGATCAAAATCCTGTACGCCAAAGCTCAGGCGGTTAAAGCCGAGGGATGCAATATGCGCAAGACGCTGCGCATCTACTGTGCGCGGGTCTATTTCTATGGAGTATTCACCACCTGGCGCCAGTGTAAAGCTGCGCTTGATGATGGCCATCAGCTCGCTGAGCTCATTGTCACTGAAAAAAGTGGGGGAGCCGCCGCCAAGGTGCAGTTGCGAGATCGTCTGCCCCGTGCCCAGATGCTGAACATGCAAGTCGATCTCTTTGCTTAAATAGCCAAGATATTCAACGCTGCGTTCGTGATGTTTAGTGATAATTTTATTGCATGCGCAGTAAAAGCATAGGTTTTCACAAAAAGGAATATGCACGTAAATGGATAGTGGCAATGCCAAACCACCTACACGCCGTTGATTCAGCGTCAGCTTATATTCTTCTTCAGTAAACGCTTCTACAAAACGGTCGGCCGTCGGGTAAGAGGTATAGCGCGGCCCGCTCACATCAAACTTTTGTATCGTTTCAGGTGTCAGTAGGGAAAGTGCACTATTTATGTTCGCGACCGGTTTACCATTGTTAACATCTGTAGTGATAAATTCTTCGGGGCTATTTGCTATCATCAAGCTACTCCTAATCTAGGTTTGGACTTTGACAGATATAGGTCAGAAAAACTTTGATGCAAATCAAACTAAGACTTAAATGGTGAATAACAGAGCAAGGCCGTACAGTCGGGAGTGTCAATGAGTGCGTGTCATTTTTATTATATTATTCATTTTGATAGACATAGCACTGGCAACGAAACTACGAAAGCGGTATGCTTAGTTCCATCGTGTTAATTAAAATTATATGCAACCTTCTTTAAATACACTCGAAGGCCTGAAAGTCGCCTGTTCAAATTGTAATCTTCGTGAACTTTGCATGCCTACCGGCTTTAATGCAGACGAAATGCAGAAGCTTGACGAAGTCGTCGAGAAGCGCCGCCGTGTGAAGCAGGGTGATGCGTTATTCAGCAGCGGTGAAACATTCACCTCGCTTTATGCGATTCGCACCGGTTTTTTTAAAACCTGCGTAATCAGCGAAGATGGCCGCGAGCAGGTAACCGGTTTCCAGATGGCGGGCGAGATCATCGGCATGGATGGTATTGTCAGTGACCATCACAATTGCAGTGCGGTTGCACTTGAAGACGCTGAAGTTTGTGTAATGCCGTTTTCAGATATAGAGGTGTTGTCGCGTGAGCTGCCAGGCTTGCAGCGGCATGTGCATAAAATCATGAGTCGTGAGATTGTGCGCGAAAATGGCGTAATGATGCTGTTGGGTAATATGCGTGCAGAAGAGCGGCTTGCTGCGTTCCTGCTGAATCTGGTGCAGCGCCTGCATGCGCGTGGTTTATCGCAATCAGAGCTGGTGCTGCGTATGACGCGGGAAGAAATCGGCAGTTACCTTGGCTTGAAACTTGAGACGGTTAGCCGCGCTTTTTCGAAATTCAGCGAAGACGGCATTATTGAAGTAAAGCAGCGTTATGTAAAAATATTGGCACCCGACGCACTGAAGAAAATATTTAATCCCCAGACTTACTATTAGCAAGCAATTAACGCTTGCTGACATCAAATTAAAGATTGCCATATGTCGTTAGAAGGACATCTCACCCCTGCTAATCATAATCGTGATGTGATTGGCATGCGTTATGTTTACCCGGTTGTTTCACGCCGTGCCGGCGGAGTTTCAATAGGAATCAACCTGAATGTCAATAATGCGTGTAACTGGCGCTGTATCTATTGTAACGTTCCTGATCTGACCCGTGGATCACCTGCTCCAATTGAGCTTGATGTTCTGGAGCAGGAGTTGCGTGCTTTTTTAGATGATGTTTTGAATGGTGATTTCATGCAGCGCCATGTGCATGAAGCTGACCGGCAGTTGCAGGACATTGCGTTCTCGGGCAATGGCGAGCCGACCAGTGCAAAAGAGTTTCCGCAAGTGCTTGACCTGGTTGAGAAAGTGCTGGGTGAATATGGTTTGCTAGGCAGCATTAAAGTGCGCCTGATTACCAACGGCAGCCTTATGGATAAGCCGCAGGTGCTGGATAGCATGCGGCATCTGGCCAAATGTAACGGTGAAGTATGGTTCAAGGTCGATGCCGGTACGAAAGAGGGCATTGCCCGCATCAACGATGTTACCCTGAATCCGCAAAGTCATATCCAGCGGCTGGCAAGCTGTGCGGCAGCCTGTCCGACATTTATACAAACCTGCATGTTCGGCCTGGATGGCCATGCGCCAAGTGAAGAAGATGTTCTGGCTTATCTGGCACTTATCAACCAGGTTAAGGATGTGATCAAAGGCGTTCACCTTTATGGGTTGGCACGGCTGTCTCTACAGCCGGAGTCGAGCAGGCTGACGCGTTTGCCGCCTGAGTGGCTGGAGTCAATGGCGCAGCGCATACGCCAGTTGGGCATTACCGTACATGTCAGCCCCTAGTGCAGTTGCTTCTATCCGGGCTGTGGTTTGTGCGGGTGCGCCAGTCAGCAGTGCAGCGTTTTTTTTGTATCAGTGATTTAGCAGTACATCACAATCCGCAGCATAGGCAATGCCTTTGCTGACACTGCCAAGTAACCATTCTTCGATATTTTTCCTGTTATGTTTGCCGATAACGATTAAGTCTGCATGTAGCGATTTTGCTCTGGCGCATATCGCTTCCGGCGGATAGCCGCTGAGTATTTGCCGTGACATGTGGCTATTGTTCTGGGCGGTTAATATGTCGTCCAGCTTCTGTTCTGCCTGTGCCAGCGCTTTTGTGCGATATTCAGCCAGCAACGCTTCATCCATACCAGCCTTGTACATGTGTGCTTCCTGGTTACTGTCAAAAATCAATAAAAGTTCGATTTTTGCAGTAGGGGCGATCATATTTGCCAGCGCAGGCACATCAGCCGAACCGGCTGACAGGTCTACGGCAGCAACGACCTGCCGATAGGTCTGTACGGAAGCACGCTTGCCTTTGACAATCATCACCGGGCATCTGGCAATTTTCAATAAACGCAGGGCTGTGGAGCCGATCAACTTTGCCAGCAGCGAGTTTTCTCCTTGCGCTCCGGCTACTATCAATCCGGCATTGGAGGCCGCTGCATAGCTTGCAATTTCAGTATGCGCGCGGCCGATACGGTTGCAGGTATGGACTTTTATCGAGAATTGTTCACGCAGCTGTCTAGCCAATGTTTCCAGCTGTGTTTTGATGGTTTGCTGCTGTACTTGCTGATAGTGCATCTGAAAATCATAAGATAGCTCTGAACCCACATAGAGATCGAGCGGATGCACGATATGGATCAGGTGCAGTTCAGCATCAAATTCTTGTGCAAGTAATGCGGCGCGGGTTGTGGCCGCAGTGGCCGGGCTGGAAAAATCAGTAGCAGCTACGATGTGTTGGATTTTTTGCATAGCGCGCTCCTAATACAATAAACAATTGCTGAAGTACTCTATAGCCAGTGTATTCCCTTAATAAATTTTTATCAAACACGATCTGCCTGCTTGCGGCGGTATGTTTTTATGATGGGCGCGCTATATCTTAGCTTAGCTATCATGGTAAGTATCATGCTTGAAAAAAGCAGCACAGCGGAGCGTTACCGGAACGTTCAGCCGCTTTAATTATGAGTTCGCTGGCTTAATGCCGGTAGCTGCGTGATTGCGACCTTGAATGGCTGGTACCAAACCATCATGCTTGCCATCAAGCGTCTTGTTAATTTCAATGCCTTTGCGATAGTAGTCGCTATCCACTACGGGGTCGGGTACTTTTATGGCAAGGTAAAGTGTGGCGAATGATGCAAACACGACCACCAGTGGGCCGCCTACAACGAGCCACATGTGCCCGAAGTACCACCAGGCCTTTCCAGCTTGAGATTCTGCAATTTCGCTTTGTGCTGTATTTAAATTCACGGTGATATTCCTTGATCTGTTACTGTAATATGCAGGTCTGTGATCTGCATGGTGTAAAAATAGTGCTAAGCGTCATCGCCCCGTCACTTAGCGAGGTACCAGAAATACTGATTTTTCTGACACAGTTTCATTGCTTTCGATTGCACGCACTTCAAATGCCACCGGGTGCGAACCAGACTTGATGGAGCCGTCAGGAATCTGCAAACGCACTGGAATCCAGCGTGATTCGGCCGGGTTAACCGTCACTGACTTGTTATGGTCGGCCGCATCGGATTCAACTTTGAGGTCAGCAATGCCGCTGGCACTAAGCCGATAGCGCTGAGTGCTCTCTGTCGCATTCATGATTTGCAGGCGATAAACATTTTCAAGCATGCCGCCTTCAGCGATACGTGCCATTACACCGCGGTCGCGCACTACATCTACCCTGAATGATGTTCTTAGCATCAGGCTGGTGAATAAGCTCGCTACCAGCAGAGATAGAATCGTCGCATAGATCATGACGCGCGGTCTTAAAATGTGGCGCAGCATTTGTGCGTGATCCCAGCCCAGATTAATTGCATGCTGGGTCGAATATTTCACCAGGCCGCGATCATAGTTCATCTTGTCCATCACAGTGTCGCATACGTCAGCACAGGCACCACAGCCGATGCATTCGTATTGCAGGCCTTTGCGGATATCAATCCCGGTCGGGCATACCTGCACACACAGGCTGCAATCGATACAGGCACCCTGCTTGCTTTTATCCATATCAGTTTTGAGTGACGCTTTGCCGCGTGGCTCACCACGTTTTTCGTCATAGGTCACGATCAGTGTGTCATCATCGAACATCGCACTTTGAAAACGGGCGTAGGGGCACATGTATTTGCATACTTGTTCGCGCATAAAGCCGGCGTTGCCGTAGGTGGCAAAGCCGTAAAACAGAATCCAGAAAGTCTGCCATGGGCCTAATGTCATGTTCGCAACCGCATCGCTTAGCTCCCGAATCGGCGTGAAATAACCAACGAAAGTAAACCCGGTCCATAAGGCAAAGGCAATCCAGACAAAATGCTTACCGCCTTTTTTAAGGACTTTTCTGGCTGACATCGGTGCATCGTCAAGCTTCATGCGCGCAGCGCGGTCGCCTTCGATTTTAGCTTCTATCCATAGGAATATTTCCGTGTAAACGGTTTGCGGGCAGGTATATCCACACCACAAACGCCCTGCAATTGCAGTAAACAGGAATAAGGATAACGCGGAAATAATTAGAATTGCTGTCAGGTAAATCAGGTCTTGCGGGTAAAACACGAGATTAAAAATGTAGAATCGGCGTGCTTCAAGGTCAAACAGCAGCGCCTGGCGTTGACCCCATTCAATCCAGGGTACACCGTAAAAAACGAGCTGGGTCAGCCATATCATGACCCAGCGCCATTTTGTAAAGAACCCGAATGTACTGCGTGGATAGATTTTTTCCGCAGCAGCATATAAGTTAATGATTGTTGCTTCAGTGCCTGCACTGGAAGCATCATTTTTCACATTAGAGTTCTTTTTACTGCTCATTTTATTAATCCAGCTATTTCGTTTCGTTATTAGACAAACCCCATACATAGGCAGTTAACACATGAATTTGCTCAGGTGAGAACTTGGCGCCTTGTGCCGGCATTTGATTCACTTTGCCTTCATTGATGCGTTTGATGATCGCTTCTTCACCTGCACCGTGCAGCCAGATATTGTCAGCCAGGTTGGGCGCTCCGATAGCCTGGTTACCCGTACCATCGGCACCGTGACAAGCTGCACAAACTGCAAATTTTTCTTTACCCGCAGCGGCACGTGTTGCGTCATGGTCGCTGTTTGACAGGCTTAGCACATAGTTGGCAACGTTTTTCACATCATCTTCCGTACCTACAGCAGCAGCCATTGGCGGCATCATGCCTACGCGGCCATTAGTAAGTGTCTCTGTGATTTTTTCAGGGCTGCCGCCATGAATCCAGTCTTTATCTGTCAGATTAGGGAACCCGCGGCTGCCGTGTGCATCTGAACCATGGCATTGAGCACAATTGTTCATGAAAATACGCTCACCGATGGCTTTTGCTTCAGGGTTTGTGGCCAATTGATCAATCGGCATCGCAGCAAATTTTGCATAAAGCGGTGCAATTGTTTTATTGGCGGCTTCCATCTCCTGTTCGTACTGGTTTACTTGTGTCCAGCCTAGCTTGCCAGCGTATGTACCGATTGCTGGATATGCTGCAAAGTAAAACAATGAAAACACGATAGTAATGATGAACATCCACACCCACCAGCGTGGCAGGGGGTTGTTCATCTCACGCAGGTTTTCATCCCATACATGACCGTTGGTATTGTCACCGTTAGGGCTGGTTGCTTTTATTTTGCTGGTCAGCCACAACAGTAAAGCGCAGCCGATAACACCCCCCACGGATATTACCGTGATGAACATCGGCCAAAAACTACTGGTAAAGTCGCTCATTTTATTTTCCTCTAAACTTCTATGCGAAGTTTTAACTAAATGTTTATTTGGTCTTGTAAGCTTTAATCGTCAGTAAAAGGCAGATTGGCTGCCTCTTTAAAGTCAGATGTGTTGCGGCGTTTCCAGACCCAAACCAAGATGCCAACGAATACTGCAAAGCTGGCAACGGTAGCAAGGATACGAAGTGTATTGATATCCATTTGCTTCTCCTGTGTTATTTCAAGTGAGTGCCCAGAACTTGCAGGTACGCGATGATGGCATCAAGCTCTGTTTTACCGTTTGCTTCAGCCTCTGCACCGGCAATCTGCTCATCGGTGTAGGGCACACCAACCGCACGTAATGCGCGCATGTTAGGCGCCAGTGATTTTGCGTCTACCGGTGTGTTCTCAAGCCATGGGTAAGCCGGCATGATGGATTCAGGCACCAGGTCACGAGGATTGATCAGGTGGATACGCTGCCATTCATCACTGTATTTACCGCCCACACGGTGCAGATCCGGACCGGTACGTTTACTGCCCCATTGGAACGGGTGGTCATAAACGAACTCACCGGCGACTGAGTAGTGGCCATAGCGCAATGTTTCTGCACGGAATGGACGGATCATTTGCGAGTGACAGTTGTAGCAGCCCTCTCGAATGTAGATATCGCGTCCAGCCAGTTGCACTGCTGTGTATGGCTGCAAGCCTGTAATAGGCTCAGTGGTGGATTTCTGGAAGAACAGCGGAACAATCTCCACCAGGCCGCCAAAAGCGACCACTACCAGGATCAGCACTATCATCAGAAAGTTGCTGGTCTCGATTTTTTCATGGCTGAAGCCAGTGTTTTTATCTTGATTTGACATGATGATTTCCCTTAAGCGTGAGCAGCAACAGGTGGAATGGCAGCAAGAGCTGCTTTGCCACTTTTTGCAGTTTTAATAACGTTCCACAACATGATAACCATGCCGCCGAGGTAGAGCAGGCCACCCAGCACACGAATGATGTAGTACGGTTGTTTAGCTTTTACGCTTTCTACAAAGGTGTATGTCAAAGTGCCGTCAGCGTTGATAGCGCGCCACATCAGACCTTCCATCACGCCGGAAATCCACAATGCTGCGATGTACAGTACGATACCGACCGTCGCCATCCAGAAATGCAGTTCAATCGCTTTGATGCTATGCATTTGTTTCTGGCCAAATAGGCGTGGCACCATGTAGTAGAGTGAGCCCATTGAAACCAGGCCAACCCAGCCCAGAGCGCCTGAGTGCACGTGGCCGACAGTCCAGTCTGTGTAGTGTGAAAGTGAGTTAACGGTTTTAATCGCCATCATCGGGCCTTCAAACGTACTCATGCCGTAGAAAGACAGTGAAACGATCAGGAAGCGCAGGATAGGGTCAGTACGCAGTTTGTGCCATGCGCCTGACAAGGTCATCATGCCGTTGATCATGCCGCCCCAGCTAGGTGCCAGCAGAATCAGTGAGAAAGCCATACCTAAAGATTGTGTCCAGTCAGGCAAGGCGGTGTAGTGCAGGTGGTGAGGGCCCGCCCACATGTAAGTGAAGATCAAAGCCCAGAAGTGCACGATAGACAGGCTATATGAGTACACCGGACGGTCGGCCTGTTTCGGTACGAAGTAGTACATCATGCCCAAAAAGCCTGCTGTCAGGAAGAAACCTACGGCGTTGTGGCCATACCACCATTGCACCATTGCATCCTGTACGCCGGCATAAGCTGAATAGGACTTCATGAAGCTCGCTGGCATTGCGGCACTGTTTACAATGTGCAGAAGCGCAACCGCGATGATGAAAGCACCCAGAAACCAGTTGGCTACATAAATATGTTTAACGCGGCGAATACCGATAGTACCGAAGAACACAATCGCATAAGATACCCAAACCACGGCAATCAATAAATCGATTGGCCATTCCAGTTCTGCATATTCTTTACCTTGCGTGTAACCTAAAGGCAGTGAAATCGCCGCAGCTACAATAACCGCCTGCCAGCCCCAGAACGTGAAGCTTGCGAGTTTTGGCATGAACAGCGCAGTGTGGCAGGTACGCTGAACGATGTAATAAGACGTAGCGAACAATGTACAGCCGCCAAATGCAAAAATGACTGCATTTGTATGTAACGGACGTAAACGGCCGAAGCTGGTCCACTGCAAGCCAAGGTTGAGTTCTGGCCAGACAAGTTGAGAGGCGATAATTACGCCTACCAGCATGCCTACCACGCCCCAGACCACGGCCATGATAGAAAATTGCCGTATAACACCATCGCTATACGTGTTTGATTGCGAATTCGAGACTTGCATTTAGTTCTCCCCAAAGTACCAATTAAAAATTTACTGCTAGTTTTACATGTGGCATTCTGTCGCACTAAGCCCAACCAGGATTTGATTCAAATCAATTACTTCTGCATTAAAGCGGTGCCCGGCAGGTTTGGCGCGGCCTTTGGCTTGATCATGGCGATAGCAAACATTTAATAAACCATGAATGTCCCCAGTGCAAAATCTAGTAAACTTCACGCTATATGAAAGTATTTAAGGGCACTGATATCAATATATTGTTTGTGAGCCTCTGCCTGCTTGCTTGCTTTATGGCACTGCCGGCTTGTACTCCGCCAGATTCAAGCCTGCGATATGCGCAGGGCGCGCCTGTACGTTTTGCTTTGGCGCAGATGCCGCTTAATTTAGATCCTCGTTATGCTACGGACGCGTCATCTGAACGCGTAAACCGTCTGATTTATCAGCCATTGGTAGATTTTGATGTGACTTCGAAGCCGGTGCCCGCGCTGGCATCCTGGCTGATGGTCAGCCCCATCGAATATCATTTCATGCTGAAGCAGCCTTTTGCGCGCTTTCATCACCACAAGCCGTTGACTGCTGATGATGTCAAGGCGACCTACGATTCAATCAAAACACTTGAAGATTCACCGCAGGCAGCTGAATACTCTAATATTTCCTCGATTCAGGTCGTCAATGAAAGCCTGCTGATATTTAAGTTAATACAGCCGGATATGCATTTTCCATCCAAGCTGGTTCTTGGAATATTGCCAAAAGAATATGTAGAAAAAAAACATGACTTTGTGCACCATCCTATCGGCAGTGGACCGTTTTCTTTTGAGCGCTGGCAAAATAAACTTGTGCTGAAAAGAGTGCATGATGGGCAGCAAGTTATTTTTACCGAGGTGAAAGACCCTACGGTACGGGTACTCAAGCTGCTGCGTGGCGAAACTGATCTGCTGCAAGGTGACCTGCCGCCGGAACTGGTCAGATACTTGCAGGCACAACCTGAAGTGACGGTTGCAACTAGCCGGGGTGCAAACTTTTCTTATCTGGGATTGAATATGCAGGACGCTGTATTGAAGCAGCATCAAGTTCGTTTAGCCATTGCCCATAGTATTGACCGACCGTTAATTATTGAAAAAGTGATGGTGAATGGCACGCGGCCTGCAACTGCAATCCTGCCGCCGGAACATTATGCTAATGCGGGGGTAGCACTTGCTGACTATGCGTATAATCCGGAGCTGGCCAAAAAATTACTCGCCGAGGCTGGTGTGCAGCTGCCGCTCAAGCTGGTTTATAAAACGTCAACAGATCCACAGCGTGTACGGTTGGCAACGATATTACAGGCACAGATGGCAAAAGCCGGCATAGCGCTGGAGATTCGCAGCCTGGATTGGGGCACGTTTTTTGAAGAAGTGAAAAAAGGTAACTTTCAATTATTCGGCTTGACCTGGGTGGGTATTAAAACGCCGGAGATTTACACCAAAGCATTTGGGTCGCAGCAGTTCCCGCCTTATGGCTTTAACCGCGGACGTTATGCTGATAGCAAGCTGGATGCGTTGTTGTCGGTTGAAAACTGGCCTGCCGCGATCAAGCGTATTCATGAGCAACTGCCCTATATTCCGCTGTGGTACGAAGGCCAGTTTGCTGCATTCAATAAAAATATCAGTGGCTACGCCCCGAAACCCGATGGTAACTGGGATGATTTAGCGACAATTAAAAGCTCGGCTACAATAAGCAACCATGCGCATTGAAATTTCAATCCAACACCAGACCCTGACGCTGTTTGATGACTTCGGCGGTGTCAACGCCAGATACCGCGTATCAACCGCAGCCAATGGTATAGGCTGCGAAAAAGATAGCGGCTGCACGCCGTTGGGCGAGCATACCATTCGCGCCAAGATTGGTGCCGGTATGCCGCAGAATACAGTGTTTGTTGGACGCAGGCCTACCGGCGAGATTCTGTCACCGCAGCTTGCCGCACAATATCCGCAGTGTGACTGGATCCTGACGCGGATTATGTGGTTATCAGGCGCTGAAGTCGGCAAAAACCGTCTGGGTAATGTAGATAGCATGCAGCGTTACATTTATATCCACGGTACACCGGATAGCGAACCGATGGGGGAGCCGCGTTCGCATGGCTGTGTGCGTATGCGCAACCAGGATATTGTCGAGTTGTTTGACCTGGTGGCGACAGGCACTCCGGTATTGATTGCTGAATGACAAGACTGTGAGTGATTGATGCGTATGATCAGGCTTTTCTCAAACTTTTTAACAGTCACTTTCGGTGTGTTATTACTGACATTTCTGCTGATCCATCTGGTGCCGGGTGATCCGGTAGAGGTCATGCTCGGTGAGTCGGCAAGCAGTGCAGACCGCGAGTTGTTACGATCGGATCTTGGGCTGAACCAGCCTTTGTTGCAGCAATTCGGCACTTATCTGAATAAGCTGGCGCATGGTGACTTAGGGCATTCGATTCATACCAAAACGCCCATTGCCGAGCTGGTTCATGCCCGTTATCCTGCGACACTGAAACTTGCCCTGTTATCGCTGGTGATCGGTCTTGTTGTCGGTATCCCGCTGGGAATCTACAGCGCACTTAAAGCCGGGCACTGGCAGGATATTCTCGTGACGATAGTTTCGGTACGTTTATCGGCAATGCCGGCATTCTGGCTGGGGCCGGTATTGATGCTGATATTTGCCGTGTGGCTGGGCTGGCTGCCGGTAAGCGGCATGGAATCGAATACGTCGATTATCCTGCCCGCGGTTACTTTGGGGCTGGGCTTGAGCGCGATTCTTACGCGCATGACACGCACCAGCCTGCTGGAAGTATTAAACGATGACTATATCCGTACCGCCCGTGCCAAAGGCTTGAGTGAACGTGTGGTGATTCTGCGCCATGCCATGCGGGCAGCACTGCTGCCGATCATTACAATCGTCGGTTTACAGATGGGCAGCCTGCTTGCAGGAGCGGTCATTACCGAGACGATATTCAGCTGGGACGGCATCGGCCGCCTGCTGGTGGAGAGTATAGAGAAACGTGATTATCCGGTTACGCAGGCGTGCGTGCTGATTGTGGCATTGAGCTATGTAGCCGTGAACCTGTTCACGGATTTGCTGTATCGGCTGGCTGACCCCAGGGTGCGGGTGGCCTGAATATGAAATTATTTTCTTATGTGATATTGGGTGTATGGGTGCTCGCGGTGATTGCCGGATATCTTTTCAGGCTGGAGCCGAATGCAATCGACCTGAGTATGGTTTTGCAGACACCGGGCATGCAGCACTGGTTTGGGACAGATGATTTAGGGCGTGATATTCTGGCGCGTGTGCTAAGCGGTGTCGAAATGTCTTTGCTGGTTGCTGTCATCGTTACTGTGATTACCATGGTGACTGGCATCTCGATCGGGATGCTGGCCGGGTTTTTCGGTGGGTGGATTGATTCGGTGCTGATGCAGATTACCGATATTTTTCTGGCATTTCCGGGTATTCTGCTGGCAATTGCCTTTGCCGCGGTGCTTGGCCCGGGTTTGGGTAACCTGATTCTGGCATTGTGTCTGACCGGCTGGGTGAGCTACGCCCGCCTGACGCGCGGACAAACCATGAGTCTGCGTAACCGCCAGCATGTGCAGGCGGCTGAATCTTTGGGTGCCGGTGTGCCGCGACTGTTGTTCAGGCATATATTGCCGTTAATGGCTTCAGTGCTGGTGGTAGAAGCTGCTTATAGCCTCGCAAGCGTCATGATTGCTGAAGCCAGCTTGTCGTTTCTGGGGTTGGGCATACAGGCACCGTATGCTTCATGGGGAGCAATGTTGCGCGATGCCGTCAGGTTTATGCTGGTTGCGCCGCATTATGTTTTGATTGTAGGTTTATGTCTGATGAGTTTGATTTTGGCAATTAATCTGGGTGGCGATTACTTGCGTGACCGCCTGGATGTGAGAAGGGGTATTCCATGAGTTTAGGTCCGGTGATGTTGGACGTTGTAGGTACAGAACTGACAGCGGATGACATTCGTCGTTTGCAGCATCCGCTAGTAGGCGGTGTCATTTTGTTCAAGCGCAATTATGAAAATAATGCACAGCTAAAAGCGCTTACCGCCAGCATTCATGCCGTGCGTCAGCCGCCGTTGCTGATTGCGGTAGATCATGAAGGTGGAAGAGTTCAGCGCTTCCGGGATGGTTTTACCAAGATCCCGCCGATGCGTGAGTTTGGCAAAATTTGGGACAGGAACCCTAAAAAAGCCAAGGAACTTGCCAAAGAAGCCGGTTGGATTCTAGCTGCTGAGTTGCGTGCACATGGGGTTGATTTCAGTTTTACACCGGTTCTGGATATGGATTATGGCGACAGCCTTGTGATTGGCGACCGTGCTTTTCATTTGAATCCTCAGGCAATTAATGATCTTGCTTTTGCGTTGATGCAGGGTTTGAAAAAAGCAGGCATGGCTGCGGTTGGCAAGCATTTTCCCGGTCACGGTTTTGTCGTGGCGGATTCCCATGTGAGCATGCCGGTGGATGACCGGGAGTTTGACCAGATTGCGCAGAATGATATGCAACCGTTCAGAATGCTGATTGATGATGGTATCCCGGCGATTATGCCGGCACATGTGATTTATCCCAAGGTGGATGAAAAACCGGCCGGTTTCTCGGCACGCTGGCTGCAAAAAATATTGCGCGAACGTTTGGGATTCAATGGCGTGATATTCAGTGACGATTTAAGCATGGAGGCGGCAACGGCAGGCGGTGATGTGACTACGCGCGCATTGGCAGCGCTCACAGCCGGCTGCGATATGGTCTTGCTGTGCAACCAGCCTGCCATGGCAGATGAGCTGCTGGAAAATCTTAAATGGCAGATGTCGGCACAGAGTTTAAGCCGTTTGGCGCGCATGCATGGCCATAAACACCCACCTACGATGGATGCGCTGCATGAAAGTGCTGAATTTGTGGATGCCGTGCATCAGGTGGCGCAGGTGGGTGTAGTAGAGGGTGAATTATTTACATAAGGGCGCTTCTATAAATACATTTTTTGCGAGCATCAGTTTCGCTGATTGCCTGCTTAAACCACTTGGGCGCATTACTGCGTTACGCGGTACTCGTAACCTCGCTCTATATTGCATACTATCTCGGCCCCTGCGTTCCGTGCGCCTTTGGCGTGCGAGCCGGTATTTGGCTTACCCAATTGATTAAGCAGCTGAAGCGGCAAGCCAAGTGTGAAATAATACGCTTTTCGCACCAATATTGCTGCTGTAGCAGGTTAGCATGGTGACGGGTGCACGGGTAATCTGCATCCCAAACTTTGCATTTATAGACGTGCCCATCAATGACCCTATCTAGATTGTGCTTGAAACTTATCGCTTTAACCGCTATCTTACACAGTGTAATTCTTATTACTTTAAGGAAATAACAATGTTTGACAACACCCCAGTTTTAGGCCGTTCAGAATCGGCTTTGGAAGCTACCAATAAGGTACTGCGTAACACTTACGCATTGCTCGGCTTAACCATGATACCAACCGTAATCGGTGCATTTCTTGGCATGAGCCTGAATTTTTCTTTCGCACAACAGCATCCGTTTATTTTTGCAATTGGCGCAATGGCCGTCATGTTTGGTATGTTTGCCGCTATTCAGGCAAACCGTAACAATAGCTTTGGCGTTGTGTTGCTATTGGGTCTGACGTTTTTACTTGGCCTGATGTTAGGCCCGATTCTGCAGCATGCCTTGCATTTAAGTAATGGCGCGCAGATTGTTGGTCTGGCAGCTGCCGGTACCGGTATTATCCTGTTCAGCCTGGCTAGCTTTGCGGCTACCAGCAAAAAAGACTTCAGCTTTATGAGCAAGTTCCTGCTGATCGGTATTGTGCTGCTGATTGTCGCTTCACTGGCGAACATCTTTTTACAAATTCCGGCGATGGCACTCGCGCTTTCAGGTATTGGCGTAATCCTGTTTTCAGGCTTTATCTTGTACGACGTGAGCCGCATTGTGAACGGTGGCGAAACTAACTACATCATGGCAACATTAAGTCTGTATATGAGTATCTACAATCTGTTCACAAGCCTGTTGCAGTTGTTGATGGGTTTGATGGGCGGTGATGATTAATCAGCAGTAGATTGCAAATCAGTAATAAAAAAACCCACTACGGTGGGTTTTTTTATGGGGATTATTCATTGCTATTCAGTGATTTTGGCTTTTTTACGCCGAGCAGAGAAAAAGCTGGAAAGCAGTGCGCCACATTCCTGAGCCAGTATTCCACCTGTTACCTCGGTATGGTGGTTGAGTTTGGGTTCTGCCATTAAATTTATCACGCTACCGCAGGCGCCGGTTTTAGGGTCGCTTGCACCGTAAATCACTTTTGCGATACGCGCGTGCTGAATGGCTCCGCTGCACATGGCACATGGTTCCAACGTTACATATAGGGTGCAGTCAACCAGCCGGTAATTGCCGATATGCTGTGCGGCATCGCGCATGGCGCGGATTTCGGCATGTGCAGTCGGGTCGCTGGTGGTGATCGGGGCGTTGCTGCCGCGGCCGATGATTTCACCATCTTTTACCACAATGGCGCCAACGGGTACTTCTCCTGCCGTGCCTGCTTGCTGCGCGAGGTCTAATGCAATCTGCATGAAGTCGTTATCGGTCATTGCCGAGTTTGGGTTTGAGTGCTGCTTATGCATCAGGTGACTGTTTCTGGCTCCAGCGTATCAGCACATAAATCACGCCAAGCACAAAAGCGCCACCGACCCAGATGCTGACTTCTGCAAAACTTGGGGATGCATCCTGCACCGGCATGACTATCAGTTTACGCAGGAACAGTACCAATACAACTTCAACAAAGGTTTCAACCAGAAGTTTGCTGCCTTGCAGGTAGCGTATTTCAGCCGAGATCAAGGCTGAAATCGACCATAGCAGCATCAAGGTCCCCAGTGCGTGCAAAAAGCCGTGTACCAGATTGTGCGCGTAGGCGGCAGCCTGTACGTCTTTAAAAAACAGCCAGGTAAACATGATGACTGAAGTCGCAAGTGCCAGGCCAATGATGATGTGTGCAAAACCATTTAGCCAGAGCATGGCTTTGACGGCGATTTTATTCAGGGGAGCAAATTCTTCGGGCAATTCATTTTGTGTCATTGTTGTAGCCTTGTTCCTTTTAATGATCATTTTATCTGAGATCCGTGTAAATTAAAGACACTTGCTTAAAGCAGCAGACTTTCCAGGTCGAGCCGCTGTAATTCTTTTATGAGCCATTGCTGCGCTTTGCCTCCATTACTCCGCCAAGCCAGAAAACTGGTGGCCTCGGGTTTTGGTTCTGCCACAGCTTTTATCACCAGCTTTCCTTTTGCGGCATAATGTTCAGCCAGCCTCTGCGGCAGGTAACCGGCACCGAGGCCGGCGATCTGTGCCTGCAATTTTGTCATCATATCAGGTACAGTCAGTACATCTTGCCCTGACAATATACCTGAAGTGCGTGGTGCCAGGCTTCTTGAACTGTCTGCTGCCGAAACGGATCGGTAACGAATTATATCCTGATTCTGTAATGGTTCAGGCAGGCTGGCAAGCGGATGCTGCGGTGCAACCGCATAATGGAATTGCAGCGTGCCAATCGCTTTTGCAATATAACCAGTGCCCGGAGGTGCGTCTCCGGGCGCCCCCAGCGATATATCGGCCCGGCCATTCAGCAATGCATCCCAGCTTCCGCCGTATACCTCACGCAGCAGTTTTAGGCGGGTGCCAAAATTCTGCGCGTAGAATTTATCCAGGACAGGATAGATGGCGGCAATATTCAGTATGTCACTGATGGCAATCGTAAGCTCGGTTTCAATGCCGCTGGCAACCCGCTTGACGCGCAGTTCAAGCTCATTCGCGGCATTGAGCAGGTTGCGCCCTTCGCGCAGTAGTTCGGCTCCGGCTGAGGTGAGTTCGGCACGATGCCCGCTGCGATTAAACAGGCTAACCCCCAAATCATCTTCCAGTTTGCGCACAGTGTAAGTGATTGCCGACGGGACGCGAAACAGCGATTCGGCAGCCGCCGCAAAGCTGCCCTTGCTGGCGATGGCATCCAGCACTTCAAGCGATTCCAGGGAGAGTTTTGTACTCATGATAGATTCATCAGTTTTTTTGAATGAAGCATGCAAAATAATTTGCTATTAGTATATGTGTATTAGTAATAATATGCTCTAAATTATTCAATCCGCTTGAATAAGAGAGGCTGTCAACGCAGAACTTGCTGGCAAGAAATGACGCAGACCGTGATGATGCTGAACTTCGGTGCCAAGTTGCTTACCAATGTAACCGTTGAGTCAGAAAAGCCTTTACTTGATTTTTTTCTGTATCAACCGTCAGGAATAGGGGATTAACAGCGTCATTTCATAAAATGACTGTTATCTGAATGACAAAATCAAATTTATTTATAGTAATTATCCAGGAGTAATCAATGTCATTGAATTTGTTCAGTTCTGTAAAGTTGGGCTCAATTAACCTGAGTAACCGTATTGTCATGGCGCCGCTCACACGTAACCGAGCAGGCGAGGGCGGAGTGCCGCAGCCAATCAACGTTACTTATTATGAGCAGCGGGCAAGCGCCGGCTTGATCATTACCGAAGCAACGCCGATTTCAGCAATGGCGCATGGCTATCCATTATTGCCAGGCATCTATACCGATGCACAGGTTGCGGGCTGGAAGAAAATCACTGAAGCCGTGCATGCCAAAGGCGGCAAAATCGTACTCCAGCTCTGGCATGTCGGGCGCATCTCGCATCCAAGTTTATTGCCGGACAATGCCTTGCCGGTCGCGCCTTCTGCGATTAAGCCGGCAGGTCAGGCATTTACCTATCAAGGCTTAGTGGATTACGTGGAGCCGCGTGCGCTTGCTGCCGATGAACTGCCGGGCATTGTCGCCGACTATGTTCATGCAACCAGGTCTGCACTTGCCGCAGGCTTTGATGGTGTTGAAGTTCATGCAGCCAATGGCTACCTGCTGGATCAGTTCCTGCGTGACGGCACCAATCAGCGTACGGACAATTACGGCGGCAGTTTCGAGAATCGGGCACGTCTGTTGATGGAAGTCACCAGGGCTGTGATAGCCGTTGCCGGTGCCGATAAAGTAGGAGTGCGCCTCTCTCCGGTTAACCCCTTTAATGATATGAAGGATAGCAATCCGCAGGCGTTATTCAACTATGTGACCGAGTCATTGAGCCAATTTGGCCTGGCCTATCTGCACGTGGTTGAAGGCGGCATTCATGGCGGCGGAGAGTCTGAGCCATTTGATTTCACTGCAATGCGCAAGCTGTTCAAGGGCGGTTATATTGCAAACCTTGCCTATGACAAAGAGCATGGCAATGCTGCAATCGCCAGCGGTCACGCTGATGCCATTGCTTATGGCGTGCCTTTCATTGCAAATCCTGATCTTGTTGAGCGCTTCAGGGTTGATGCGCCATTGAATGCGGCAGATTCCGGCACCTTTTACGGCGGTGCTGAAAAAGGTTACACTGACTACCCATTTTTAAAGGCCTGACATTATGCATAACCCTGCCATTACCCAAATTGCCATTGATAACACTATTGCTGACCGCTGGAGCGGACGTGCCTATGACGCTGCAAAAACCGTGTCGCATGTACAGGTAATCGCGTTGCTGGAGGCTGCACGCTGGGCACCTTCTTGTTTCGGTGATCAGCCTTGGCGTTTCGTGATTTGGAATAAAGCATCTGATGCACAGGCATGGCAGCAGGCTTTTGATTGCCTGGTACCCGGCAATCAGGCCTGGGTGATTGATGCGCCTGTACTGCTGCTGGTGTGTGCAGATAGTTTATTCGGACATAACCAGAAGCCAAACCGCTGGGCGCAATATGATACAGGTGCTGCGGCTGAGAACTTATGCCTGCAAGCCAGCAGCATGGGACTGATGGCGCATCAGATGGGTGGTTTTGATGCGAACCTGGCGCGTGAAAAATTCAACATCCCTGAGCAGTACACGCCGATGGCAATGGTGTCGGTAGGCTATCCAGCTGATATTTCAACTTTGAGCGGTGATGTGCTTGCCCGCGAAACGGCCGCGCGTTCACGCAAACCATTATCTGAGCTATTTTTTGATGCGAGCTGGGGGCAGGGTGTAAAGGATGCCATGTAATATAAAGAATTAAGGGCGTTTCTATCAATGCAGAATTTTGGTTACAGTACTCATTTATACCCGCAAATGGCGTTCCTGCGAAGCTAACCCGCTGAAGCCGCTATGCTCGACGCGAAAGCCGAGTATGGTCTGTGGTATGCAGCAGGTTACAACAACGTCAGTGGCGGTGTAAGCTAACTCGCGTAGCGATGTTAAGCCGCATCGTGGCGGCCATAATCAAAAAACCGCACAACGCAGTGATACGACTGAAGCATGTATTTATGGAGGTGGCCTTAACGAAAGATTAGGGTTCTGATAAACTAGTAGCTTCGTTCAATTAAAGGCAAAATCATGGCAGTTGTAGCACTTACCAAAGCGAATTTTAAAGAGACTATTGAAAATAATCCTTTTGTGATTGTTGATTTTTGGGCGAAGTGGTGTGATCCATGCGTTGCATTTACGCCAACTTTTGAAGCGGCGGCTGAAAAGAACCCGGATATTGTTTTCGGGATGGTAGATACAGAAGCAGATCCGGAGATTGGTGAATACTTTGAAGTAAACCAGATCCCGGGTATCTTGATTATCCGCGAACAGGCGGGCATTCATGCACAAGTTGGCGAAATCGGTGCCCCGGCTTTGGATAAGATGATTGAATGGGCGCGTGAGTTTGATATGACCCCAGTGCGTGAATATTACAAACAGCAGGCTAAAGCATCCAATTAGTGATTGTTGCTTAGATGTATTAGCTTAGATCAATAAAAAAGCGGCTTTAAGCCGCTTTTTTATTGTCATTGTGATTCGGCTTAGAAGCCGCCAAGTGTAAACAACCGGTATAAATAGTAAGCGCCTATGGCCATCATGATATACATTGGTGCATCACCGATCCGTTTGGTTTCAGATTTGTTGGGAGAGCTGATCGTGCGGTTGATCAGCCACAACCCAAGCAGCGCAACTACGGTTAACAGCATGCTTGCGGTTGAATCAATAAGGTGGCCCAGCAGCTTTGATAGCCAGCCGTTTTCACGAAACAATTCAAAAGTAATGCCAAAAATGCCCACAAGCATTAATCCCATTCGTAGCAACGCAAATATTGAGCTGAGGTGACTTTCTGGATTGATGTCGGCATTTTTACTGTATTTATTTAGATCCTTCTTGGCCATAATCAGATTCCTTGTTTCTTAATTTGAGGCTAAAAACTTGGCAGGGTCGACAGATTTACCCTGCTGGCGGATTTCAAAATGTAATTTTACAGTATTGCTATCAGTATCACCCATTTCAGCGATTTTTTGGCCGGCATTTACCTGCTGGCCTTCCTTAACTAAAATATTGCTATTGTTGGCATACACCGATAAGTAAGTATTATTATGCTTCACAATAACCAGTTTTCCATAGCCGCGTAAATCAGAGCCACTGTAAATTACTTTGCCAGGCGCTGCTGCAAGAATCGGCTGCCCTTTAGTTCCGGCGATGTCTATCCCTTTGTTCCCGCCGTCGTTAAATCCGGAAATGATTTTGCCTTTGGTTGGCCAGGCCCAGCTAATACTGCCTGTGGGTTCGGCAGCAGCCTTGGTTTCTGCTTTTGCTTCAGGTTTCGTGTCTTTTGCCTCTGCGGCCGGTTTGGCATCGGTATTCACTTTTGCGACAGCGTCTTGCGGCAGAGGGGCAGGTTTTGCTGCCGGCAATGCTGATTTTAAGGCCGCCTCGCTATAGGGCTCGCGAATTGCTTTAGGCTCATTGATGACAATGACGGCATTCGCGGCAGGCACTACTGCCGCAGTGGTGCTGGTCGGGGGGGGCGTGCTGTCATTAGTCATCGGATAGGTAATCACACCTTCTTCCTGCACTGGCTCCGGCTTGGCTTCTACAGTGCCGGATTTGTCCTTTAAGTCTGCCAGTTTAAGTATCTGACCAATTTTAATCACATACGGCGCTTCAATCTCATTAGTGCGCGCGATATCTTTATAGTAGTAACCATATTCAAGGCCGATACTGAACAGGGTGTCACCTTTTTTCACGGTATGCGTGTCAGGGCGCCAGTCACTGCCATTTTTGCCGTTAGCGGGCTTGACCGGTGCTTTGCTGACAGAGTTTGATTTGTGCGTTACGGCTGGTTTTGCCGCAGGAGTGCGGTCTATGACCGGTGCAGGTGTTGTGCTGCAGCCAAAGGTGAGCAATGTTAGCAAAGCTGCAATAACGCGGCGCAAAATTGGCATGCCTAACTGGTGCCGCCCAGCAGGGGCACAAATTTTACCGGTTCCAGTTTTGTCTGGCGGTATTCGGCTTGAGATACGCGCTCAACCAGATATAAAATCTGATCATCGGTGCCTACAGGAATAATCAGGCGGCCGTTGATTGCAAGCTGGTCCAGCAGGTCTTGTGGAATATGGCTTGCAGCCGCAGTGACTAAAATACCGTCAAACGGGGCAATCTCGGTTAAGCCGATGTTGCCGTCTGCATGTGCCAGTTTTACATTGATGCATTTGAGCTCGCGCAGGTGACCACGCGCCTTCATGACCAGCGGGCGAATCCGCTCTACAGAGTAGACTTCTTTTGCCAGTTTTGACAATACGGCTGTCTGGTAACCGCAGCCGGTACCGATTTCGAGAACCTTATGTAATGGCTGGCCATTTCGGAGCAGCTCGGACATGCGCGCCACAATATAAGGCTGTGAAATGGTCTGGCCGAAGCCGATAGGCAGTGAAACGTCTTCGTAGGCGCGAATCGAAAGTGCTTCATCTACAAATATATGGCGCGGCGTGTTGCCGATTGCCGACAGCACGATTTCATCCTTGATGCCCTGATCGCGCAATCGCGATAACATGCGATCGCGAGTGCGCTGAGATGTCATGCCAATACCGGTCTGTGATGATCTTATGAGTGCCACTTTAAAATTACCTAGTTTTATTAGGATGCTTCTATAAATGCAGAGTTTTGGATGCAGTAACACCCGCAAAGGGCGTGTCCGCCAAGTACCCGCTTCTTCGTCGCGACCTTGGCGCCAAAGGCGCACGGAACGGAGAATCGAGATAGTATGCAGTATACAGCGAGGGTGAGAGTATCGCGCAGCGCGGTAATGCACCCAAGTGGTTTAAGCAGGCAATCAGCGAAGCTGATGCTCGCAAAAATTGTATTTACAGAAGTGCCCATTAGCTTTTTAGCCAGCCTTTAATGTCATTCAGTTGCGAGTGGTTGGTCAGGTCTACCTGAATTGGGGATATTGATACCTTATTACTTGCCACAGCGTGAAAATCCGTACCTTCACCACCATCGTTCGGCTGGCCGGCAGCGCCAACCCAGTAAACGGTTTCATTGCGTGGTGTCTTCAACTGGATTACCGGTTCGGCTTTGTGGCGTTTGCCAAGGCGTGTTACAACACGGCCTTGCAATTCGTCGTATGGAATATCCGGTACGTTTACATTCAGCAATGTCGGGGATTGGAATCCATTCTTCTGGTAATGCAGCACAAGCTCTACCGCGATGCGCGCTGCGGTTTCAAAATGGGTGGAATTATGTTGTGACATGGAAATGGCAATTGATGGGATGCCCAGCAGGTAACCTTCCATGGCTGCAGCCACCGTACCCGAGTAAATGGTGTCGTCACCCATGTTTGCACCGTCGTTGATGCCGCTGATCACCATGTCAGGCAGCACTTCCATCAAACCTGTGAGTGCAATGTGTACACAGTCTGTCGGGGTACCATTGACATAAAAGAAGCCATTAGCGGCTTTTTTCACACTCAGCGGCCGATCCAGCGTGAGTGAGTTGCTGGCACCGCTACGGTTTCTTTCCGGCGCTACCACGGTAATATCTGCAAATTTACCAATGTGTTCTGCCAGAATATTCAGACCGGGAGCGAAATACCCGTCGTCATTGGAAAGCAGTATTTTCATACGTGACCTACTAAGAGAATTTTCATGGCTAAATTATAGTGGAAGAAGCGCAGGTTTTGCGCGGCACTGCTAATAAAAACTTGAGTGCAGCGCTAAATCTATCTGCGGCTAAGGCGAACATAAAATATAGCGCAGCTGAAAAACGTGATTGACAATATTATTTCCATCGTCGCCAGCTGTGCCGATAGCCCGCCATCTGACCATGCGCGAACCACGCCTTCGGTAAAGTAAAGCAGTATGAACATGCTGGACCATTGGTAGGTATAGCGTTTGCCACGCAGGATGCCGAATACCGGCAGTAGTAAAGGGACGGATTTTAACAGTAGCAAGGAACCTCCCGGTTTTAACGGAGCCAGTACGGTTTCCCAGGCTAGCGTCAGCAGAATCAGGCTGATCAGGCTGATGGAAGCGCCTAGTTGCAGTTTTTCTTTCATGTTTTTGCAGCCTTTGCCATCGCTACCAATGCAGACCTGGCTGACTGGGCATCGTAAACCTGCTGCTCAAAATCAAAGCGTATTACGGTGGAAGTGTCATCGACGCTGGCGTTTACATCAAAGCCATCACAGTCTATGCCCAGCATTGTGGCATGCGTTGCCTCAATATGATGAAAGTGTTTGCAATAACTGCGCAGGTTGTCGGCATGGTCTGCATTCATGTGCTCGATGATTGCGGTTTCCTGTTTTGCCAGCGTTGATTCCGCTGTGGTGGTGTTACTTAGCAGGTCAGAGCCGGCAAGCCATGACATCTTTCCAAAGCCACCTATATAACGTGCCTGATGAATATGAATGCGGTAAAAAGAAAAATCATGCATATCAAAATAACCAGCAGCCTGCGGTAGATAACGTAAATAACGCGTGCGTAAGTCAGCGTCTGCATCTTTGAATGTTTTGACAGCCTCGCCCAGCAGCGTCAGCCTGGCATTCGCCTGCAAGTCTTCAGCACCGGCAAATACCAGCAGCGAAACTTTCGGGTTGGCTAAGATGTTTTTCGTGTGTTCGGCGATGTTGCTGATCAGTATGATCGGCTGGCAGTCATGGTCCAGAACAAACGGCGCAACGGAGCCGAAGGGGTAGCCTTCAGCGCGTGCGGAATGTGTGGATAATATGCCGCTGCGCGTGCTGCGGAGAAATTTTCTGGCTTCCTGGCTTAGGTTCATATAGGACTCATGCCGCCAGTTTTAATGCGGTTTTGGCAAGGCGTTTGCCAAGCGCCAGACATAGATGCTTTTCATCTTCGCTGATTGGTTTGTCGTCCATAGCCCCGCCGATGTGGCTTGCGCCGTAAGGCGTGCCGCCGGATATGGTTGCTGATAATGCAGGCTCCGAATATGGTAAACCGACAATCACCATGCCATGATGCATCAATGGTAGCATCATGGTCACCAGCGTGGTTTCGTTGCCGCCGTGCATGGAGCCGGTGGAGGTGAATACCGCGGCCGGTTTGTTAATCAGGGCGCCTTTCAGCCAGAGTGCAGTGGTGCCATCCAGAAAGTACTTCATTGGTGCCGCCATGTTGCCAAAACGGGTCGGGCTGCCTAAAGCCAGACCTATGCATTCTTCCAGGTCATGCAGTTCAACGTAAGGGTCGCCACTGTTGGGAATGTCAGATTCTGTTGCCTCGCAATTTGCCGAAACCTTAGGTACGGTGCGAATGCGTGCCGTGGCGCCGTTCACACTTTCAATGCCGCGCGCAATGAGTTGTGCCATGCTGCGCACGGCGCCGCCTTGAGAGTAATAGAGAATCAGGATTTCGTTCATTTCTTTCTTTTATCCTTAATCCGTTGTTTTTTAGCGTCAAGTTCAAATAGACCTATGGTATCAATAAGTTCGCTGAACTTTGCATAACCATAATTGCGTGAATCAAAAGCAGAATAATTTTTCACAATATGTTTTTTAATTTCACCAGTGTTTGCATATCCATCGTCATCTGAGAGCGACTCAATTGCAGACCTGATTAATGAAACCAGCTTGGTATCCATTGCGAGTTGTTTTGAGGTTTTTTTAACCACAGGCGTTAATTGTAAGCCTTCTCCAGCTTGCGTATTTGCAGTTTTTATTTCTGGGGTAATTGTAGATTTTTCAGGTTTTGTTATAGCTTCATTAAGCGTCGAATCGGCGAGTTTATTTTGTAACAAGATTTCGATATAGATAAATTGGTTACACGCTGCTCTCAACGACTCCGGTGTCTTTTGTTCGCCAAAGCCATATACTAGTTTGCCAGATTCACGGAACCGAATTGCCAGTCTGGTGAAGTCACTGTCACTGGAAACAATACAAAATCCATCTAAAGGAGCGGTGTATAGTAAGTCCATTGCGTCAATAATCAGCGCACTGTCAGTTGCATTTTTGCCTTTGGTATTCGCATATTGTTGCATGGGTTGAATGGCATGCTTGGGAAGAATTTCCTTCCATCTGCTTAATTGAGATTGTGTCCAGTCACCGTAAATACGCCTGACACTGGCATCACCAAACTTGGATATCTCTTCAAATAGCTCATCAATAATAGGAATGACGTTAAACGTGTTATCTGCGTCAATTAGCACAGCGAGCCTAGGGTTGTTTCTTTCAGCGCCCATGTTATTGCTACCAATTAGTGTTTGAAGCAGGGAGTATATAACACATTGATAGTGTCTATTATTTCTTATGGGGAACACTAGTGTAGCAAATGCTCCCCAAATATGATTTTAGATTCTGTTTACCAGCTCGGTTGCCTTGCCGATGTAAGTTGCCGGTGACAATGCCAGCAGATATTGTTTAGCATCGTCCGGAATATTCAAGCCGCTGATGAACGTGTGCAGCGAGGTTTTGTTGATGCCGCCTTTGCCGCGTGTGAGTTCTTTCAGTTGTTCATATGGGTTCTCAATGCCGTAACGGCGCATCACCGTCTGGATTGGTTCCGCCAGCACTTCCCAGCTGTTGTCCAGATCTTCTGCCAGACGTGCCGGATTGATCTCAAGTTTATTCAGGCCACGCAGGCATGAGTCGTAGCCCAGAAGTGTATAGCCGAAAGCCACACCCATGTTGCGGAGCACGGTTGAGTCTGTCAGGTCACGCTGCCAGCGTGAGATAGGTAGTTTTTCAGCCATGTGACGTAATACTGCATTGGCCAGCCCCAGGTTGCCTTCAGAGTTCTCGAAGTCGATCGGGTTTACTTTGTGCGGCATGGTGGAAGAGCCGATTTCGCCTGCTTTTACTTTCTGTTTGAAGTAGCCAACCGAGATGTAGCCCCAGATGTCGCGATTGATGTCGATCAGAATCGTGTTGATGCGAGCAAGCGTATCGTACAGTTCAGCCATGTAGTCGTGCGGTTCGATCTGGATCGTCATCGGGTTATAAGTCAGGCCTAATGACTCAACAAAGCGTTTGGCGAAACTTTCCCAGTCAAAATGCGGGTAGGCAGACAAGTGTGCATTGAAGTTGCCGACAGCACCGTTGATTTTGCCAAGAATTTCATTGCCGGCAAGTTGCTTTTGCTGGCGTTGCAGGCGGTATACCACGTTAGCAAGTTCTTTGCCCATTGTCGTCGGCGAAGCGGTCTGGCCATGTGTGCGAGACAGCATAGGTTGATCGGCGAGCCCGTTTGCCAGCTCGCTCATGCGTGCAATCAGGTTGTTTAAAAACGGCAGCATCACGCTGTCACGCGCTGTTTTCAGCATCAGGCCGTGTGACAGGTTGTTGATGTCTTCTGAGGTGCAGGCAAAGTGGATGAATTCACTGGCTTTTTTGATTTCAGGGTTGCCGTCGAACTTTTCTTTGAGCCAGTATTCAAGGGCTTTTACGTCATGGTTGGTGCGTGCTTCAATCGCTTTAACCTGTGATGCGTCATCTTCGCTGAAATTAGTAATTGCTGCATCCAGCTCATGAATCGTTTCAGCGCTGAATGGTGCGATTTCAGTCAGCTCCAGAGCGCCCGAAAGTGCTTTCAGCCACTCTATTTCCACCCATGCACGGTGTTTGATCAGTGCATATTCACTGAAATAAGGGCGCAGGGCGTCCAGTTTTGATTGGTAGCGGCCATCAAGTGGTGATAGTGCGTTGAGCGTAGTAAGCGACATAGCGGGGTCTTTCAAACAGCAATAAATAATCCGCTATTTTACCTTAAAGGCGGCTTCTATAAATTGATTCAATAGTAAAAGTTTTACAACACTCCTTTAATTTCATCATTCCCGCGTGTCACGTTTCCACTTTCCACTTTCCACTTTCCACTTTCCACTTTCCACTTTCCACTTTCCACTTTCCACTTTCCACTTTCCACTTTGCGCTTTAGCGCTTAGTGGAGCGGTGATGACCTTAACGGTTGCGCGGGAATGATGTACCAGAAAATACTACCTGCTTGTTATTGCAAAGCTTCAATTTCCTGAATTCAGCAGTAGTGCACTTAAATTGCCAGCATATCTACAAACTTATTTACCGGCATGGCTTCCAGTGTTTTTTGCTCTAAACATAAAGCCAGAATGTCGGCTTGTTTTTTTGCATCGAAACGACGAGCCAGGTTAATCTTGAATTTTTTCACCAGTTCCGGAATGCCTTCGCCACGGCGGCGTCTATGGCCGATGGGGTATTCCACAGCGATATTTTCAGAGCTGGAGCCGTCTTTAAAAAACACCTGAATCGCATTGGCAATCGAGCGTTTTTCCGGGTCAAGGTAATCACGGGTGTACTCGGCTTTTTCTACGCACACCATTTTGTCGCGGATTGCATCAATGCGCGGGTCGGCTGCGGCTGCGTCTTCGTAGTCCTGCGCGGTCAGGTTGCCTTTCAGCAGGCCAATCGCTGACATGTACTGAATGCAGTGGTCGCGGTCTGCCGGGTTGTCGAGCGGCCCGGTTTTGTCGATGATGCGGATCGCAGACTCGTGCGTGGTAATCACGATTTTATCAATCGCCGCTATCTGCTCCATCGTTTGTAAGCGGCTGCCAATCTGCTTGTTGAGTTGCAGCGCACATTCTACGGCGGTCTGGGCGTGGAATTCTGCCGGGAATGAAATTTTGAACAGCACCTGCTCCATCACATAAGAGCCATAAGCACGCTGGAACTTGAACGCATTGCCCTTAAACAGTACATCATAAAAACCCCAGGTTTTGGCGGTAAGCGCAGAAGGGTAACCCATCTCGCCCTGCATCGTCATCCATGCCAGGCGCACTGCGCGTGAAGTGGCATCGCCCGCAGCCCATGATTTGCGTGAGCCGGTATTTGGGCTGTGGCGATAAGTACGCAGACTCTGGCCATCAACAAACGCATTGGAAACTGCATTGATGATGTCTTCTTTATTACCGCCCAGCAGTTTGGTGACGACTGCGGTGGAGGCGATCTTGACCAGAATCACATGGTCGAGGCCTACGCGGTTAAAGCTGTTTTCCAGTGCCAGCACACCTTGAATCTCATGCGCCTTGATCATGGCAGTCAGCACGTCTTTTACAGTCAGGGGTGCTTTGCCTTCGGCGACGTTCTTGCGTGATATGTAGTCTGCCACGGCCAGAATGCCACCCAGGTTGTCCGACGGGTGGCCCCACTCCGCAGCCAGCCAGGTGTCGTTGAAGTCCAGCCAGCGAATCATGGCGCCGATGTTGAAAGCGGCCAGAATTGGGTCGAGCTGGTAGGAGGTACCAGGTACTTTTGCGCCATTCGGCACGATGGTGCCGGCAATCACTGGCCCTAATAGTTTAGTACAGGCTGGGTAGTCCAGGGCTTCGAATCCGCAGCCCAGTGTATCCATCAGGCAGTTACGGGCAGTATCAAAAGCCTCGTCGCTTTTGATTTCATAATCGGCAACATAGTTGGCGATGTCGACAAGGACTTGGTCGGGTGCGGGGCGGACGTTGGAAATATGAGATGACATGGTTTAACTCTTTAGATTTTAAAAAAATTTAATTAGCCACAGATGAACACAGATTCACACAGATAAATTCGAAACCAAATTTGGTTTTGTATTGGGTTTAAATCTGTGTTTATCAGTGTTCATCTGTGGCAAAAAGTGTTTTTAGCGTTTATTCAGCGGTACATACGGCCTGTTTTCCGGCCCTGTGTATTCCGCATTTGGCCGTATGATCTTGTTATCGATACGCTGCTCGATCACATGCGCCACCCAGCCTGTGGTACGCGAGATTACGAAAATCGGGGTAAACATGCCGGTTGGAATGCCCATCATGTGGTAGCTGGATGCGCTGTACCAGTCCAGGTTAGGGAACATTTTTTTCTCGCGCCACATCGTGGTTTCGATGCGGTCAGACACATCAAACAGCGTCATGTTGCCGTTGTCTTCGCATAGTTTGCGGCTTACCGCCTTGATGGATTCATTGCGTGGGTCGGCAATGGTGTACACCGGATGACCGAAGCCGATGATGATTTCCTTGCGCGCCATGCGCTGCATGATGTCTGCTTCTGCTTCATCGGCATTTTTATAGCGTTCTATGATTTCCATGGCAGCTTCGTTTGCGCCGCCGTGTTTAGGGCCGCGCAAAGCGCCGATAGCACCGGTGATACAGGAGTACATGTCGGATAATGTGCCGGCCACCACGCGTGCGGTGAAAGTGGAAGCGTTGAACTCGTGTTCAGCGTACAGCACCAGTGAGGTGTTCATAGCGCCGATGTGCAGGGCGGATGGCTTTTTGCCATGCAGCAGGTGCAGAAAGTGTGCGGCAATAGAGTCTTCATCTGACTCTAGATCAATACGTTTGTTGTTGTGGCTGAAGTGGTACCAGTAAATCAGGATCGAGCCAAAGCAGGCAATCAGGCGGTCTCCCAGGTTTTTGGCTGCCTCGATGTTGCGGTCGGCAGCTTCGGGCTCCAGCGTGCCCAGCATGGAACAGCCGGTACGCATCACGTCCATCGGGTGTGCATGGGCAGGAATCTGCTCCAGCACTTTTTTCAGGGCTTCCGGCAGGCCGCGCAGTTGCTTAAGTTTCTGGTGGTATGCCGTCAGCTGTGCCTGATTGGGTAGTTCGCCGTGGATGAGCAGGTAGGCGACTTCCTCAAAGGTGGCGTATTTGGCCAGCTCGATGATGTCGTAACCGCGGTAGTGCAGGTCATTACCGGTATGACCCACGGTACAGATGGCCGTGGTGCCGGCTGCAACGCCTGCCAATGCTACACCTTTTTTCTTTTTTGGTGCTTCCTGATGAGAAGATGGCGTGAGTGTTGACATGCTATTTTTCTCCCTTGTCAGATTGGTTTTCACCTTTGAAAAGTGCATCCAGCTTCTGTTCATAGTCGTGGTAACCGAGGTGGTCGTAAAGTTCTGCACGGGTTTGCATCAGGTTGACTACATTGGCCTGAGTGCCTTCATTGCGCACTGCTTCATATACCTTTAGCGCTGCCTGGTTCATGGCGCGGAAAGCCGATAATGGATACAGCACCATGCTGACGTCTACACTGCGGAGGGCGTTGACGGTAAATAGCGGTGTTGCGCCAAATTCGGTGATATTGGCCAGAATCGGCACTTTTACGGCTTCTGCAAATTGCTTGTACATGCCGAGTTCCGTGATCGCCTCCGGGAATATCATGTCAGCGCCGGCTTCAACGCAGGCGCAGGCGCGGTCGATAGCTGATTGCAGGCCTTCTACCGCCAGTGCATCGGTACGCGCCATGATCACAAAATCGGGGTCGGTTTTGGCGTCGACGGCAGCTTTAATGCGGTCTACCATTTCTGCCTGGCTTACAATGGCCTTGTTCGGGCGGTGTCCGCAGCGCTTGGCTTGCACCTGATCTTCAATATGTACGGCGGCTGCACCGGCCTTGATCACGCTTTTGATGCTGCGCGCGATATTGAAAGCCCCGCCAAAACCAGTGTCTATGTCTACCAGTAGCGGTGTTTCGGTCACATCGGTAATCCTGCGCACATCTATTAATACATCTTCCAGTGTGGAAATGCCCAGGTCCGGCATGCCTAGCGAGCCGGCAGCTACGCCGCCGCCTGAGAGATATAGCGCTTTGTAACCGGTCTGGGTAGCCAGTAATGCATGATAGGCATTGATCGCACCGATAATTTGTAAAGGTTTTTCGGCACTTAGCGCCGCACGAAAACGTGCACCTGCAGAGGTCAGTTTAGTCATATAGGTTTAGTTAAAATGGTGAGCTAAAAAATGATGAGTTGGCTTGTTCAGGAATGGCAACGCCTGTTAATCTGGCTTTCTGCAAAACCTCCCAGAAATAACGGTAAGTCGCGCGGTCATGCAGTTCGCCTGCATACTGAATCGGCCCCCAGTCAGCCTGCTGTGCAGCAAGAAGGATATTGGCGGCATCAGTCACTTCATCGTAATTCGGTTTCATGGCATCTACAATGGCCTGAATCTGGGTGGGATAAATACTCCACATGCGTAAAAATCCAAATTCATTACGGGCGCGGCTGGCGTCGCTTTGTGTGGTTTCCACGTTTTTCAGATCCAGCGTGACGTTATGTGCAGGAATCACGCCATTGGCCAGTGCGGCAGAGACTACTTCCGTTTTGGCGCGTGCCAGCAGCCTGTGTTCAAATTGGCCTGGGCTGCGCATCGCGCTGGCAGGAATCGCGCCGTGATGCGCACTTACAAAATCCATGAGGCCAAAGTCCAGCACCTGCAGCCAGGGCAGGGCGGCAATCTCATGCACCTGCCTTAATGCTCCGTGGGTTTCAACCAGAATGTGCACCGGGATTTCGCGCGTTACGCCATAAAAAGTGGCCATTTTCTGAATATAGGCAATCATTTCTTTGGCCTGGCTGATGTCGGTACATTTTGGAATCGTAATGTAGCTCAATACTTTACCGGCACCGCCTACCAGAATATCAATATCCTGTTTCCACGCCGGATGGGTGTAGTCATGGATGCGCGCGCCGGCCATGTGGTGTTTATTCGCTGCTGAATTCAGTACGCGCACGATCATTTCCGCATGGTCGCGCTCTTGTCCAGATGCTGCGCCATCTTCGCAATCGCAGGTGATATCAAATACCGGACCTATTGTGTCCTGCAATGACAGGGCTTTTAGAATCAACTTCTCACTGCCGGCAAAATGCTCGCATGCCGGAATCAGCGGGAATGGTTTTTCACCTTCAAAAAGGGCTTGGTTTGGATGTACTGCCATTATTGGTTTCCTTTGCGTGGCATTAATACGGTGTAATCAAGGTCTAAAACAACATTCGGGTGGTAACTGCCTGCCGGTTTGATTTCAGTGACTTCAGCAGGCGTGGCGTTTTTAATGCCGACCATGCGCAGACGTAATGCGCCTGCGTCAGTTCTGTTCGGTAGCTCCCAGCGATCCAGCACCTCGGTAAAAGTGTAGATGGTGTCGCCGGCAAAACAGGGATTGGCATGGGTGCCGGCATTAATTGCCAGTATTGCCAGCGCGTTCTCAAGTCCTTCGTAACTTAAGGTGCGGCAGGCGGATATCACAATGCCGCCGTACACCAGACGTTTGCCGAAGGGGGATGACTGCATCATGTGATTGTCAAAATGCAGGCGCGCGTTATTCTGGTAAAGCCGGGTGGCCAGGCTGTGATCGCTGTCGTTAATCGTCATGCCTGCAGGGTGATCGATACGTTCTCCTGCCTGGTAGTCTTCCCAGTAGTGTTTGCCGCCGGTCGCTTGTGCTTCAAATTGCTGCGCTATCAACTGCTGTGGAATACGCAAGTTGTGGGCGGTGACATAAGCCGGTAATTCCGGAATCACGGTTTGCGGCGCCGGTGCATTCAAATCTTTTTTGTGCACCATGACCCAGCGTACCCAGCTTAGCACCGCTTGCTGATTCTGGTTTACCGAGGTCGAGCGTACATAGACCACGCCGTTTTTACCGCTGGAGTTTTGTTTTAAACCAATAACGGTGCTGGAGGTGCTTAATGTATCGCCGACAAAGACCGGTTGCATGAAGCGCACGTCGGCATAGCCCAGGTTGGCTACTGCATTGACTGAAATATCCGGCACGGTTTTACCAAAAGCGATATGAAAAGCCAGCAGGTCATCAATAGGTGAGCTTGCATAACCTAATGAGTGCGCAAACGGTTCGCTGCAGTGCAGCGGGTTGCGCGCTCCTGTCAGCGCAATATAGAGTGCAGTATCGCCGGCAGTTATCGTGCGTGGCGTGGCGTGCTGAATCACTTCATTCAGCCTGAAGTTTTCAAAATAACGGCCGGTATTGATTTTGCCGGAAGCTGTACATGTTGTATTAGTCATTTAAATGAACTCTTCTTCCAGTTCTACAATCGCTTCATGCAGTTTGATCAGGCGCTGCGCAGCTTTGATGTGGTGGTTTTCTACAAGTTTGTCATTGACAACTACCGTGCCGCGACCTTCTTCATTGGCCTCTTTTAATGCCTTGATAATCAGTTTTGCATTGGCAATTTCAGCGGCTTTGGGGGTGTAGGCATCGTTACAGTAAGCAATCTGTGCCGGATGCACCAGTGATTTTCCATCCATTCCCATATCTCGTCCCAGGCGGCATGCATATTCAAAGGAGTGCATGTTTTTAAAGTCGCTGGTAATGCCGTCGATTACGCCTCTGCCATAAGCGCGCGCTGCCAGAATAACAAGAGAAAGTGAAGTCAGGATCGCCATGCGTTCATGGGTGACATGGGCATGCAATTGTGAAATCAGGTCTGAAGTCGCCATCACCATACAGTTGATGCGGTCTGACGCCGCGGCAATTTCTTTGGAATTTAGCACGGCAATCGGGCTTTCTATCATGACCATCATCGGCATATGACTGCCGCCGGCATCATCGAGATACTGCTGCGCCTTTAATACGTCTTCGCGTGATTCAATATTTGGAAACAGGATGGCATCAGCGCCGATGTTCGCTACGGCTTTAATGTCGTCATGGCCCCAGGCGGAGTCAAGATTGTTGACGCGCACTACGACTTCACGATTGCCGTAGCCACCTTGCTGTACTGCCTCAACAACATTTGCTCGCGATTCCTCTTTGGCGGCCACCAGGATAGGGTCGCCCAGGTCGAGGATGACAGAGTCGGCTGCAAGGGTGCGTGCACGGTCAAGATAGTGCTTGTTGCAGCCTGGCACGTATAGCATGGAGCGTCTGGGGCGGATGTGGTGTTCCATATCGTAAGACTTCAGTTGTGATGTTGAATCGATTATATAGAGCAAATTATTTTAGTGTCAACATAAATCTTATGTCTTATATAAGATATAAAACACTAGACTTAATTTATTTACCATGATATAAATTCTCAACGGCTGTATTTTTGTATGTTTCAGCCGGTTTGATTTAATTGAATGGATTAGTGATCAAAATGAATAAACAAATGATTTCACCAAGCTATCGCCCGCTCTATGAGCAAATCAAGGTGCTGATTACACAAAGCCTGATTGCCGGTGAGTGGCGCCCGGGTGAGGTGATTCCAAGTGAAATTGAACTGGCTTCGCGTTATAAGGTGAGCCAGGGGACAGTGCGCAAGGCAATTGATAGTCTGGCCGCAGAAAATATACTGATCCGTCGCCAGGGTAAGGGTACTTTTGTGGCTACCCACAGTGCCGATGTGATCAAGCTCAGGTTTTTGCGCCTGACTTCAGTCAATGGTCAAAAAGAGCTGTTGCAGAACGAATTTATTTCATGTGTTAAAACCAAGGCAGATGCCTATATTGCCAAAACCCTGCAAATCAAGGCAGGTGCTTCTACCATAGAGGTGAAGCGTCTGCTGACATTCTCGGGTCGTCCGCTGATTTATGACCATATTATTGTGCCTGCGGCTCCCTTTAAAGGCTTGAATGGAGCAAAAGTGGAAGAATGCAATGGTTCTATGTACAGCATGTATGAAGCGCAGTTCGGTATCCGCATGATACGCGCCGAAGAAAGATTGAAAGCCATTGGCGCAAATACAGAAACGGCAGTTGCGCTGGGTCTGAAAGCAGGTTACCCGTTATTAAGTGTAGAGCGTGTTTCATACACGTACGGAGATAAGCCGATGGAGTGGCGTTTGGGCTTGTGCCTCACTGATGACCATCATTACCTGAGTGAGCTTGAGTAGGCGTGTAATTGCCAAAATGAATCATGACGACTGTTATTGAAAGATTATAAATGGACGATTTAAAAAAACGCGCGCTTGATTATCACCAGTATCCGCTTCCCGGCAAGCTGAGTGTGGAGTCCTCCAAGCCTTGTACTACGCAGGACGATCTTTCATTGGCTTATACGCCGGGAGTGGCAGCGCCGGTGCGCGAGATTCATGCCGATGCCGCCAATGCTTACAAATATACGAATAAAGGTAACCTGGTGGCTGTGATAACCGATGGTACCGCAGTGCTGGGCTTAGGCAATATGGGGGCGCTGGCAAGTAAGCCGGTGATGGAAGGTAAAGCGGTGCTTTTTAAACGCTTTGCCGGTATCGATGTATTCGATATCGAAATCAATGCTAAAACGCCGGATGAGTTTATTGAAACCGTAGTGAATATTTCTCCGACATTTGGTGGCATTAATCTTGAAGATATTGCAGCGCCGCATTGTTTTTATATTGAAAATGAGCTCAAGAAGCGCCTGGATATTCCAGTGTTTCATGACGACCAGCACGGCACAGCCGTCATCGTGGCAGCTTCGCTGCTGAATGCCTTGGAGCTTCAGGGCAAAACCCTGGCGACAGCAAAAATAGTATTTCTGGGCGCAGGTGCAGCCGGCTGTTCATGTGCCAAGCTGTTGAAGCTGATGGGTGCCATTCATGTCACGATGGTAGACCGGGCAGGCGTGCTGGATACTGCACGTGACGATCTGCATGACAACAACCGGGAGCTGGCAATTGCACCTGGCGGGGTGACGACATTGGCTGAGGCGATGTTGGGCGCCGATGTGTTTATCGGCGTTTCAGCAAAGAATGCGCTTGATGCGAGCCTGATCAAAGGCATGGCGAAGAATCCGGTGATTTTTGCGCTGGCGAATCCTGATCCGGAAGTGTTGCCCAGCGTTGCACACGCCATTCGTGATGACATTCTGATGGCAACCGGTCGTAGTGATTTTCCGAACCAGGTCAATAATGCGCTGTGTTTCCCTTATTTATTCCGTGGTGCGCTGGATGCAAAAGCCAGGCAGATTACAGACAAAATGAAAATTGCCGCAGCCCATGCCTTGAGCGCGCTGGCACGAGAGCCGGTGCCGCAGGAGGTGCTCACTGCCTACAAACTGAAAGAGCTCAAGTTCGGCCGAGAGTACATTATTCCTAAACCTTTTGATCCGCGCCTGCTTGCGCGCGTGTCAAAGGCTGTAGCTGAGGCGGCCTGATCATGCCTGATATGCAGCAGCGAAAACGGCCTAAAAACCTGAATCTGTTTACGATCCGGCTACCGGTGAACGCAATCATCTCTATCTTGCACCGCATGAGTGGCATGGTGCTTTTTCTGGCGCTGCCGGTATTGATTTTTGCATTGAGTATGTCGGTACGGAGTGAATCCAGTTATCTGGAACTGGCTGCAATATTGCAGCACTGGCTGGTAAAGCTGTTTTTAATCGCATTGTCAGGTGCATTCTTTCATCACTTTTATGCAGGGTTCAGGCATCTGGCGATGGACATACATTGGATGACCAGTTTGCAGAAAGCACGTTTGTCGAGCCGTCTTGTGCTATGTCTGGATGTGCTGTCCGTAATAGCGTTTACATATGCGATCTGGTAAGGGTAACGGATAAACCATGTTGATAGAACTGCTTACAAAAAAATATCCGGGAATGCGCTTATGGCTGGCACAGCGCTTATCTGCAGTGGCAATGGCGGTTTACCTGATTGCCTTCGCATTGATTCTGGTGGCAGCGCAGCCTGCCGGGTATCAGGACTGGCTCGAATTGATGTCGCCCTGGTGGTGGCGCGTGTTTACGCTACTGTTTTTTACCAGCCTGGTCATGCATGCATGGTTAGGTGTCAGAGATGTTTTCAAGGATTACATATTCAATATTAAGTTGCGCGCTGTTTTGCAGGTGCTGGTAGATGTGCTGTTAATCATATACCTGTGCTGGGCCGGCGTTATTTTATGGAGCATATAGCACTGTGACAATACAAAAACACCAATTTGATGCGGTAATCATAGGCGGCGGCGGCGCAGGTTTACGCGCTTCGCTGCAATTGGCAGAGGCCGGCGTAAAAGTAGCGGTGCTGTCAAAAGTGTTTCCTACCCGCTCTCATACTGTCGCTGCGCAAGGTGGAATTGCTGCTGCTTTGGGTAACGTGTCCGGTGATAACTGGCTATGGCACATGTATGACACTATCAAGGGTTCCGATTACCTGGGCGATCAGGATGCGATTGAATTTATGTGCAAAAATGCTGCCAAAGCCATTATTGAGCTTGAGCATTTCGGCATGCCGTTCGACCGTATCGAGAATGGCAAGATTTTTCAGCGCCCGTTCGGCGGCATGACCCAGAACTATGGCGAAAAACCAATCTCACGCACCTGTGCAGTGGCAGACAGAACCGGACATGCCATGCTGCATACCTTATACCAGCGCAACATCCGTGCGAATGCCAGATTTTTTGTGGAGTGGTTTGCGCTGGATCTGATTCGTGACGCGGACGGTGATGTGCTGGGTGTGATTGCGCTGGAAATTGAAACCGGCGATATTCATATTCTCGAAGCTAAAACCACATTGCTCGCTACCGGCGGTGCAGGCCGTATATTCCAGGCGAGTACCAATGCGTTTATTAATACCGGCGATGGTTTGGGCATGGTAGCCCGTGCCGGCTTGCCTTTGCAGGATATGGAGTTCTGGCAGTTCCATCCAACCGGCGTGCTGCATGCCGGTGTGTTGATTACGGAGGGCGTACGCGGCGAAGGCGGCTATCTGGTGAATTCAAATGGTGAACGCTTTATGGAGCGTTATGCGCCAAATGCTAAAGACCTGGCAAGCCGAGATGTCGTTTCACGTGCAATCGCAACAGAAATCAAGGAAGGCCGGGGCATCGGCAAAAACAAGGATGCGGTTTACCTGAAGCTGGATCATCTGGGCGAAGAGCTGATCAGCAAGCGCTTGCCCGGCATTCGCGAGATTGCAAAAACCTTTGCCAATGTAGATCCTGTAGAAAAACCGATCCCGGTTGTACCTACGGCGCACTATATGATGGGAGGTGTACCGACCAATCTGGATGGGCAGGTGGTGGAATACAGCGATGGCATCGAGAAAAAGGTGAAAGGTTTATATGCGGTAGGTGAATGTGCCTGTGTTTCGGTGCATGGTGCAAACCGCCTGGGTTCAAATTCACTGCTGGATCTGGTGGTGTTTGGTAAGGCGGCGGGCGATAAAATGGCCAGTGAAATTGCCGTAACAGCCGCGCATAAAGCATTGCCTGCAGACGCCGCTGATAAGACGCTGGCACGGATTGCCCGTCTGGAAAGCCAGCAAGGCGGCGAGCGCGTGGCTGAAGTTGGCGCTGCGATGCGTAAAACCATGCAGACCCATTGCGGTGTATTCCGGTTTCCTGATCTGCTGGCGCAGGGCGTTACCGCGATGAATGAAGTGGCAGAACGCGCCAAACGCATTGAAATCAGCGACAAGAGCAAAGTGTTCAATACGGCCCGGGTAGAAGCGCTGGAGCTTGATAACCTGATTGATGTGGCTGTAGCGACCATGCACGCAGCCAATAACCGCAAAGAGAGCCGCGGCGCGCATGCGCGTGAGGACTTTGGCGGGCGTGATGATGATAACTGGCTGAATCACTCGCTCTATTACAAAGATGGCCACAAGCTGGTTTATAAACCGGTACGCCTGAAACCCCTGACTGTAGAACCGTTTGCTCCAAAAGCAAGGACATACTAATCATGAAGATATCTATTTATCGTTACAACCCTGATGTTGATAAGAAGCCTTATATGCAGGATTACGAGGTTGAGTTGCAGGAAGGCGACCAGATGCTGCTGGACGCGCTGATTCGTATCAAGCAGCAGGATGATACGCTGTCATTGCGCAAATCATGCCGCGAAGGAGTATGCGGCAGCGACGCCATGAATATCAACGGCAAGAACGGTCTGGCATGTACCACTAAACTGCAGGATCTGGAACAGCCGGTGGTGTTAAGACCAATGCCAGGCTTGCCGGTAATCCGTGACCTGGTCGTGGATATGACGCAGTTTTTCGAGCACTACAATTCGGTCAAGCCCTATCTGATCAATGACGATCCGCTGCCGGAGACCGAGCGTTTGCAAAGCCCTGAAGACCGTGCCAAGCTCGATGGCCTCTATGAGTGCATCATGTGCGGCGCCTGTACCACGGCCTGTCCGAGTTTCTGGTGGAATCCTGATAAATTCGTGGGTCCATCCGGTCTGATGGCGGCCTATCGCTTTATTGTAGATTCACGTGACCAGGCCGAGGCTGAGCGTCTGGAAAACCTGGAAGATCCATATCGTTTATACCGTTGCCACAACATCATGAACTGTGTGGATGTGTGTCCGAAAAAGCTCAATCCAAATGCGGCGATTGCCAAGATCAAGGATCTGAAAATCGAGCGGGCAAAAGAACATAAAGCCAAAAAAACCATTTCAATCACTGCCGTATAGAGGTGTGCCATGCTAAATGCTGAAAACTTACGTGATGCAGAACAAAGACGCTTTGCCTGGCGTTGCAGAAGAGGCTTGCTGGAGCTGGATATTGTGTTGCAGGATTTTGTGAGCAAGCAGTTCGGTTCGCTTAACATGCGCGAACTGCAGGTGTTTGATGATTTACTGACACTGCCGGATAACGAATTCTGGGATTTGATCAATGCATCGAAAAGAATTAAAAAAGAAACCGCATCAGCGACAGAAGCTGCCAATGACATGCTGGATAAATTAAGGTCGGTAATCATCAATCAGAATCAGGAGGGCCAATAACGTGATGATGCATATAGGTGAAGAGCCTCTCTCTTTAGACGCAAGCGCGCTGGGCGATTACTGGCCAGGTATCCAGCTGTATTACCCGCCGGTGAAGTATGCGCCCAGCCTGGGTATTTATGAAGATATGGCACAGGCTTCGGCACGCATGCAGAAACATGCGCATTATACCCATGCTCATACGTTGATTTTTGACCTCGAGGATGGCTGCCGACAGAAGGAAATGAGCCGTGACCTGCTGCGGCAGGAACTGCCTGTGCTGCGTAAGGTGAATCAGCGTGTGACGATTGCGATTCGTGCCAACTCGTTTCGCACCGATGAATACGAGCTCGATATGGAGCTGGTGCGCGATATGGGCGAATACATTGATGTGGTAATGCTGGCTAAGGCAGGCGAGGCTTACGGCGCGGCGGAGGTGCGTGACCTATCGAGCTTTCTGCTGAGCGTGAATCCCAATATCACGATCCAGCCGATTATCGAGCACCCTAAATCGCTCAAGATTGCGCCGGATCTGATGCAGTACAACACGGTGAAGCATGTGGTATTCGGTATCCATGACTTTTCCAAGGCGATGGGTATCCATATCACGCCTGAGAACTGGATCGACGAGTTGCAGTTTTACATGAACCAGCTCATGTTTGAGGCACGTATTGCCGGTAAAGGTGTGATTGGCGGTGTGGAAACGCTGATTGGTGCGATTGCGATGCCGGAAAAATTCCTTGAGCCGCATGATGTGCGCCGCTGGCTTGATCTGCATGGCGATAATGAATCGCGTGTGGTTTACAAGCATGCCTGCAAAGAGGCCGCGATGGGATTGACTGGCAAGCAGGTGATTCATCCTGGTCATATCCATCTGTGTAAAACGGCATATACCCCGTCGCCGACTGAAGTCACACAAAAAGTCAGCATACTGAAAGCGGCGATTGAAGCCGATGCCTTGCTGGGCGGTGCCATCAAGTTCGAGGGCGAGATGCTCGATCCGCCCATGTTCGGCAAGGCGCTGCAAACCCTGTTACGCGCGCATGCCCTGCGCGCCCTTAAGCCGAGTGATATGGAGTTTGCCCTGCATGTGCTGCAATTGCTACCGGCACAGGTTGTTCGTCAAAACTGGCCTTATGGAGTGCTTTTATAATGTTTACAGACTTTCCGCAGTGGGAATGGGACGTTCCCGAACACTTCAATATCGGCGTGGCTTGTACCGATAAGCACCTCGGCACCGCGCAGCAGGATCATATCGCCATGATTGTTGAGGATGATGCGCTTGGCACGGCCACGATTACTTTTGCCGAACTTGCTAAAAAGACCGATCAGTTTGCCCAGGTGCTGCGAGAGCTTGGCGTAAAACCGGGCGATCGCGTATTGATACGCCTGCCAAATAGCCTGGATTACCCGATAGCGTTTCTGGGTGCGATGAAGATGGGTGCGATTTCAGTGCCGACTTCAACCCTGCTGACTGCTGAAGAAGTGGCCTACCTGGCAAAAGATTCCGGCGCCGTCTTGCTGGTCACTGATGCTGCGGCTTGGTACAACATGGCGGATGCCATTGTTGAAACCCCCGCGCTGAAACATATTCTGCTGTCTCAGGCAGCGGAAATCAAGCCGCATCAGAAATTCAACGTGCTGGAGCTTGCCGCCTGCATGCAGGCGGCAAGTCCTGCAGCGGCCACATTCCAGACTAAAGCCGAAGACCCGGCTTATCTGGTGTATACCTCCGGCACCACCGGCTACCCGAAAGGTGTGCTGCACGCACACCGTGCATTGATTGGCCGCCAGCCAGCCGCACAGTATTGGTTCAATTACAGTGATAAGGTGCAGGACCGTATCATGCACTCCGGCAAGTTCAACTGGACCTATGTGCTGGGTACGGGGCTCATGGACCCGCTGTATCTGGGAAAAACCGTAATCGTGCATGAAGGCAAAAACGATGCGCAGAAATGGCTGGATCTGATTCAGAAACATGCGGCAACGATATTTATCGGCGTGCCTACCATTTACCGCCAGATATTGCAGAAAACCAGCACCACCGGCGCTGAACTGCCTAGCATGCGTCACTTCATGAGTGCGGGTGAGCATTTGTCCGACGAAGTGCTCACCCAATGGCATACACGCTTTGGCCTCAATATTTATGAAGCGGTCGGCATGAGCGAGTTCTCCTACTATCTGTCGCAAAGTATTTTCCGTCCGATTCGTCCGGGTTCTGCCGGTTTTCCGCAGCCGGGGCACAATATTCGTCTGCTCAATCCTGAAACCATGCAGCCAGTGCCAATAGGTGAGGAAGGTATGATCTGCGTGCCGGATACCGATCCCGGACTGTTTCTGCGCTACTGGAATCTGGAAGAGGAAACCAGGAAATACAAGCATGATGGCTATTTCTTTACCGGTGATTATGCGAAATACGATACTGACGGCTACATCTGGTTCCTCGGACGCAAGGATGACATCATCAAGAGCTTTGGCTACCGTGTCTCACCCTACGAGATTGAGCGCGTGTATAAAGGTCACCCCGATGTTGCAGACTGCGCATCGGTTGGTGAGGAGATTGAGAAAGACAAGCTGCTGGTGGTCGCCTATGTGATACTGAAACCGGAGGCAAAAGTGACGGCAGATGAATTGCTGCAATATGGCAAGCAGCATCTGGCGGCATATAAAACGCCAAAAACTGTCTATCTTGCGCATGATTTTCCACGTACCAAGAATGGTAAAATATTGCGTAAAGACATTAACTCGAGTATTGCGATAGCAAAATCATCACGATGAACACCATTAAACAGGAAGATTTTATTGCGAGCGTGGCAGACGCGCTGCAATATATCTCGTACTACCACCCGGCAGACTTTATCCATGCGCTGGCTGAGGCGCACAGGCAGGAGCAGTCACCTGCCGCCAAAGATGCGATTGCACAGATACTCACCAATTCGCGCATGTGTGCCGAAGGCAAGCGCCCTCTGTGCCAGGATACCGGCATTGTGGTGGCCTTTGTAAAGGTGGGCATGAATGTGCGTTTTGAAGCTGATATGACGCTGGAACAGATGGTGAACGAAGGCGTGCGCCGTGCTTACCTGCTGCCGGATAACAAACTGCGAGCCTCGATTGTGAGCGACCCGGCAGGCAAGCGCCCCAATACCAAAGACAACACCCCGGCTGTGGTGCATGTTTCGCTGGTGCAGGGGGATAAGGTTGAAGTCAGTATTGCAGCTAAAGGCGGCGGCAGTGAGAATAAAGCCAAGCTTGCCATGCTAAATCCGAATGAAAGCATCGTGAACTGGATACTGGAAGTAGTGCCGACCATGGGCGCAGGCTGGTGCCCGCCAGGCATGCTCGGCATCGGTATCGGCGGTACAGCGGAAAAAGCCGTGCTGCTGGCGAAAGAGTCACTGATGGCACCGATCGATATGCACGAACTCAAAGCGCGTGGTGCGCAGAATCGGCTGGAAGAGCTGCGCCTGGAAATATTTGAAAAAGTAAATAATCTCGGCATCGGTGCGCAAGGGCTGGGAGGACTGGCGACAGTGCTGGATGTGAAAATCCTGGATTATCCGACCCATGCTGCGAGTTTACCTGTGGCAATCATTCCTAATTGTGCGGCAACGCGCCATGTGCATTTTGAGCTCGATGGCAGCGGTGTAGCGGTATTGGAAGCGCCGGGTTTAAGTGATTGGCCGGATATTAGCTGGGCACCGAGCGCTGAATCTTTGCGTGTGAATCTGGATACATTAAGTAAAACCGATATTCAGGGCTGGAAGCCGGGGCAGACCTTGCTACTTAGCGGTAAGTTGCTCACAGGCCGTGATGCCGCGCACAAACGCATGGCGACCATGCTGCAAAAAGGCGAAAAACTACCGATTGATTTCAGTAATCGCTTTATTTATTACGTGGGCCCGGTGGATGCCGTGCGTGATGAGGCCGTAGGCCCCGCAGGCCCCACCACTGCAACGCGTATGGATGATTACACCGAGATGATGCTGGGTGAATGTGGCCTGCTTGGCATGGTGGGCAAAGCCGAGCGTGGTGATGAAACGATTGCCGGCATTGCAAAACACCAGTCTGTGTATTTAACCGCTGTGGGCGGTGCAGCTTACCTGGTAAGCAAAGCGATTAAAAAAGCTGAAGTCATTGCATTTGCAGACCTGGGCATGGAAGCAATTTACGAATTTACGGTGCAGGATATGCCGGTAACGGTGGCGGTGGATAGTCGCGGTCAATCGATACACACCACAGGGCCTGCGGAGTGGAAGCTCAAGATTGCACAAGGTAAAGGTATAGCAATACATACTGCAAGCTAAAGTGTGGAATTTGGACAGCATGGTTGCACCTTTTGGTATAAGATAAGTCATATCGGTGCGGGGTGTAACTTAATGAATACATTTGGATTGTCAGTGATGAAGCGTTTACGCAGCCTTATTGTTTTATCTGTTTTTTTGTTGATGTCCAACGTGGTTGGTGCAGAGGATTTGCTTGGCTACCTGACCGATAACGCAGCTAAATACAGCGGCCCTAGCCTGGAAGACAATGTAGCGTTGATGGATGCCGATAAAAACGGTTTTGCCGATGTATTCGAAGTGCGTGCGTTTTTAGAGCTCAAGCACGGCAAGGGCTATGAAAAAGAGTTGCTGGATAAATGGGAGTCATCCGCCAGCGGTAAAAGCTGCAGTACACCATTTGCTAAAGATCTGTATGGCGACCAGACAACTTCGGTACGCATCAATTAGAAAATGCCAGCCGTTGTTACGCAGGCATCTATATAAGTTGTATTAGCAAAATTACCTATCGTATCATTCCGGTGATGCCATTATCTGGTACGCCGGTATGACGAATTTATGAGGTTTTTAGCCTTAAAAAACCAAGCTGCTGCTTGAATTTATCAGTAGCTGCGGAATAAATTTTCTAATAGCGCTTGGTATAATGACTGTAAATAATTTTTAATCTTAGAGATATAAGTAACCATGTTAAAAGCCTACGCCTCTCACGTTGCAGAACGTGCAGCCCAGAACCTTCCACCATTGCCGCTTTCTGCCGAGCAGGTCGCTCAACTGGTGGAGTTAATCAAGAGCCCGCCGTCCGGTGAAGAAAAAGCACTGCTGGATCTGCTTGAAAACCGCATTCCGGCCGGCGTAGATCAGGCTGCGTATGTGAAAGCGGCGTTTTTGTCTGACATTGCAAACGGCACAGCTGTTTCACCTCTGCTCGGTGCAGAAAAAGCCGTGCAGTTACTGGGCACCATGCTGGGCGGTTATAACGTGCAGGCTTTGGTAGCTTTGCTAGACCTATCCAATTCAAATCCTCCGATGGCCGCTGCTGCGGTAAAAGCCTTGTCACATACGACACTCATGTTTGATGCATTTCATGATGTTGATGAAAAAATGAAAGCGGGCAACGCACACGCCAAGACGCTGATTGAGTCCTGGGCAAATGCCGAGTGGTTCACCAATGCACCGATACTGGCGGATGAGATCAAAGTCGTTGTATTCAAAGTCGATGGCGAAACCAACACCGATGACTTGAGCCCGGCTCAAGAAGCCTGGAGTCGCCCGGATATACCTTTGCATGCTAAAGCCATGCTGGTGAATAAAATGCCTGATGGCCTGAATGTGATCGAAGCGCTCAAGCAAAAAGGTTTGCCATTGGCTTATGTCGGCGATGTGGTTGGTACCGGGTCATCACGTAAATCTGCGATCAACTCAGTGCAGTGGTTCATGGGGAATGACATTCCTAATATCCCTAACAAACGCACCGGCGGTGTGATTTTAGGCTCAAAGATTGCGCCGATTTTCTTTAATACTGCAGAAGACTCAGGGGCATTGCCTATTCAATGCGATGTTTCAAGAATGCAGACCGGTGACGTCATCACGATCAAGCCTTATGCAGGCCAGGTGCTGAATGCACAGGGCGAGATTATCTCCACTTTTGAACTGGCGCCGACCACCATGCCGGACGAAGTGCGAGCCGGTGGACGCATCCCGTTGATCATTGGCCGCGGTTTAACCACCAATGCCCGCAAGGCGCTAGGTCTACCGTCTTCAGAGATGTTTATTCAGGCGATTGCACCCAAAGATACCGGCAAAGGCTACACGCTGGCACAGAAAATGGTGGGTAAAGCCTGTGGCGTTAGCGGTGTACGCCCTGGTGCCTATTGTGAACCTAAGGCAACCACAGTGGGGTCACAGGATACCACCGGTGGCATGACGCGTGACGAGCTGAAAGAGCTGGCCTGCCTGGGTTTTAGTGCCGATCTGGTTATGCAGAGCTTCTGTCACACGGCCGCTTACCCGAAACCGGTTGATATCAAATTGCAGCACAGCCTGCCTGAGTTCATGAGCAGCCGCGGCGGCGTGAGCCTGAAGCCCGGTGACGGCGTGATTCACTCATGGCTTAACCGCATGGTATTACCTGACACAGTGGGTACTGGCGGTGATTCGCATACGCGTTTCCCTATCGGTATTTCGTTCCCGGCGGGTTCCGGTCTGGTCGCATTTGCTGCGGCGATGGGTGTCATGCCGCTGGATATGCCGGAATCAGTATTGGTGCGTTTTAAAGGTCAAATGCAGCCTGGAATCACTTTGCGTGACCTCGTCAATGCGATTCCTTACGCCGCGATTCAGGAAGGCACTTTAACCGTTGGCAAACAGGGTAAAAAGAACGTTTTTAACGGACGCATCCTTGAAATCGAAGGTTTGCCGGATTTGAAAGTAGAGCAGGCATTCGAGTTTGCCGATGCATCTGCAGAGCGCTCAGCTAATGGCTGTACGGTGAAGCTGAACAAAGAGCCGGTTATCGAGTTTTTAACGTCCAATATCGTATTGCTGCAAAATATGATCGATAACGGCTATCAGGATGCCCGTACCCTGCAACGCCGCATCGAGAGCATGCAGGCCTGGCTGGCTAAACCGGAGTTATTGGAAGCCGATGCAGATGCCGAATACGCGCATGTGATCGAGATTGACCTCAACACAATCAAAGAGCCATTGGTCGCTTGCCCGAACGATCCGGATGACATCAAACCATTGTCAGCCGTGGTGGGGGATAAAGTCGATGAAGTGTTTATTGGCAGCTGCATGACCAATATCGGCCATTATCGTGCCGCCGCAAAAGTGCTGGAAGGTGCAGGCGGCATCCCGACACGTTTATGGATTGCTCCGCCAACGCGTATGGATGAAGCGCAATTGCGTGACGAGGGCGTGTACTCAGTATTCGGCATTGCCGGTGCGCGCACTGAAGTGCCAGGCTGCTCACTATGCATGGGTAACCAGGCACGTGTGGCAGATAAGGCCACAGTGTTCTCAACCAGTACCCGTAACTTTGATAACCGCATGGGTAAAGATGCACGTGTTTATCTGGGGTCCGCTGAACTGGCGGCTGTGTGCGCCAAGCTCGGCCGCATGCCGTCACATGCGGAATATCTGGAAACAGTGGGTAACAAACTTGCCAATACTGCCGAGATTTACAAGTATCTGAATTTTGACCAGATGACGGAATATAAAGCCGCGCTGGACACTTTGAGTAACGGTAAAAAGGTCATTCACATCTCAGAACTTGCGTAATTAAGCAGTTCTTTCTTATAAGGCCACCCGGATAGGTTGTTGATATCCGGGTGGCCTTTGTCGTTATAATAGCTCGTTAATTTTAATTGTCTGGACTTGTGTATGACCCTGCACCTGCCTGAAGTGCCCGAGATTTTTGATGCAAAAGAGATGACGCAGCCGCCCAAACGCGGCGCCTGGAAAACCATGTTGCCGCTCAGCATTTTATTGCTGGTGTTTGTTTTTCTGGCGTGGCATTTTAACTGGGACGCAAAGGCTGTAACGGCGGGCGTATTGTTATTCGGTACCGTGTCCCATGTCTTTGCGTGGGTAATCGGCATTATAGGATTGGTGCCATTTATCGGGCCGTTAATTGTCAAAGTGTTGAGCCTGTCTTTTATCTGGCTGCTCAATGCAATTGGCTATCTTGTTTCATTTGTCGCGATAAAGCGCGGCTACTCTAAGGATGTGCTGACTTATCGCGGACTTACCGTGGCGCTGATCGTTGGCATTGTGATTGGTTATGTGGCCGGCCATTTTATTTAACGGGAACTTCTATAAATACATTCTTTGTGCGCATTACTGCGTTGCGCGGTACTCGAAATCCTCATGTACTTCGTGTACATTCCGGTTTCTGCGTTCCGTGCGCCTAGTACTGCATCCCAAACTCTGCATTTATAAAAGCTCCCTAGTGTTTTAGAGTTCCGAATAAATGATTTCACAATTGCCACAAACACCTCGGCTACAAACCTTAAAGCAACATGCGCGTAATCTTGCCGATTACTTCCCCGTTATTTTCTTTTTTGCCGGCTTTGTGTGGGATGCACTTACCATCGGTCGTAATGTCATGGCATCAGACCTTGCTATCTTCACCGGCTATCTGCTTAGTGCGGCACTGATTCTATATCTGATAGGACGGCCAGTCGATGAGACGGTAGATGCTTCGTCCAAATCACAGGCCAGATTTTTTTCGGTTCTGAAAATACTGCACACACCGCGGCTGCCGTATTTTCTGCTGCAATTTTTATTTGGCAGCTTATTCAGTGCCTTGTTCATTCTGTATTTCAAAAGCTCCAGCCATTGGCTGGCATGGCTAACGTCACTGGTGCTGGGGGTTCTGCTTGTGGCCAACGAGTTTCTTGAGAGTGAGTACAAACGCTTCACCTTGAGTTGGGCGATGTTCGGCCTATGCGCAATGCTGCTGTTCAATTTTATATTGCCGTTCATGCTGGGCAGTATTCATGCGATATGGTTCTATTCAAGCACGCTGTTGGGTACCGGCCTGGCTTACTGGCTGTATAAAAGAACGCCGCAGCACTACGGCAGCATCAAACCTGTGGGGGTTATTGCGGCGATGCTGATGTTTGCCTATGCCGTGGATATGATTCCACCGGTGCCGTTAGTCAAACGCGATGTTGCCCTGGCTTATGAGCTGAGCAAAGTAGGTGGTAATTATCAGCTCAAGCAGCAGGCCTCGCCGTGGTGGGTGTTCTGGCGCAAAAACAGTGATGATCTGAAATTGTTGTCAGGCCAGCGTGTGTACTGTTTTTCATCTGTTTTCGCTCCACCTGGTTTGCAAACCAGGTTGATCCATCGCTGGCAGCATTATGATAAAAAATCGGGCTGGACAACGCAATCCAGGGCAGGGTTCAGCCTGGCTGGCGGTCGTTATGGCGGCTTCCGCGGCTATACCTATAAAAGCAATCTTGAAGAAGGTGACTGGCGGGTGAGTATTGAAACCGAGAACGAAAAAACCCTTGCGGTATATTCGTTCTCAGTGGAGCATGTGCAGGCTGCACCGGACTCAGTAGTGCAACTTTATTAGTGGTGCAGCTTTATTAGCAAGCAGGTTTAATGATGCTCGTTGTTATGTGACATCAGCTTGTCGATATATGCAATCGCAACGGCTGAGAACACAAAAGTCATATGAATGATCGTTTGCCAGATCAGCACTTTGTCAGTCAGATTTTCTGCATTAATAAAGGTTTTTAGCAGGTGGATGGACGAAATGCCGATAATTGCCGTGGCCAGTTTTACTTTAAGCAGGTTGGCATTAACATGAGAAAGCCAATCGGGTTCGTCCGGGTGGCCTTCCAGGTTAAGGCGTGAAACAAAGGTTTCGTAACCGCCGACAATCACCATTATCAGCAGGTTCGAGATCATCACTACGTCGATCAGGCCCAGCACGATCAGCATAATGTCGGCTTCTACCAGATGGTTGGCTTTGCCTACCAGGTGTACCAGTTCTACGCCAAAAAAGAATACATAGACAGCCTGCGCTACGATCAGGCCCAAATAAAGCGGTAATTGCAGCCAGCGGCTGCCAAACAGAATGTTGGTCATCACACTGCTTTGTTTGTAGGCACTTGCAGATGGGGTTTTCTTGTCTTGCATATTAATCAGAATCCTTAAAAATTGTTTTTAAATCGGTGTTTATTGTATCAGTTCATCATGAAATTATTATTTAACTGATGTGACTTTCCAGCGTGAAATGGGCGGTTTCGTCGAGCGCCAGCAGTTCGGTTAACCGCGGCATCGTTTCGTTTAGCGTATTGGGTAGCGTCCACGGCGGGTTGATGATAAACAGGCCGCTGCCATGCATGCCAAAGCCTTCAGGCGAGGGCGCGTGTATGGACATGGACACATGTAGCCAGTCAGGCACATTCAGTGCTTTGAGACTGGCGATCATCTCTTCTGGTTCCTCACGCTGCAGTACTGGGTACCATATTATATAAGTGCCGGTAGGGAAGCGCCTCAGACTGTCTTTAATCATGGTGATGACGTGCTCGTAATCTTGCTTGTCTTCATAAGGTGGGTCAATCAGCACCACGGCGCGACGCGGCGGCGGTGGCAGGCAGGATTTGATGCCGGAAAAGCCATTCTGCATCTCGATTTTGATCTGTTTGCCAAAACCCTGAAAATTTTCGTCAAGAATTTTATAGTCGTTAGGATGCAGCTCAAACAGGCGCATCCTGTCATCGGCACGTAAATATAATTCCGCGATGGATGGCGAACCAGGGTAGAGCTCAATATTTCCTGTATTGAAAGACTGAATCTGTGCCACATAATCCGCCACCGGCTTAGGCAGGTTTTTTGCAGCCAGCAGTTTGCTGATGCCTTCTTCAAACTCGGCGTTCTGTGTGGCGTAGCCTTCGTGCAGGCTGTACATGCCGGCACCGGCATGGGTGTCGATATACCAGAACGGCTTATCTTTCTGAACCGTATAGGCTAGCACCAAGCCAAGTACATAGTGTTTTAAAACATCGGCGTGGTTGCCGGCGTGAAAGGCGTGGCGGTAACTTAACATGGGGGCGATAGATAATTAAAGTTTCAGTATTATAGCTTTTAATGTTTTAAGGACTTTGCACGAAATGATAAATGAATTTATTTTTAGCATAAATTCTTAAATCACCATTCCCGCCTTTGCCGGAATGGCAGTATGATGGTTTTTGGCGTTTATTCAGCAAAATGCAGCACAAGTTTTGTGTTGAAAACTCGCCATACCCCCCTAAACGTCGTATTTTAAGTTAGCATTTCAACCGTAGATTGTTAATCAAAGATTATTCACCAAGATTCCGGATTTATGTCACAGCATACACACCACCACGATCATGACGATGATCACGACCATTATTTTCTTCCATTTGCCCTGATCTTTATCTTTGCAGTTGTTGAAGCTGTCGGTAGCTGGTACACCGGCTCACTTGCATTGCTTAGCGATGCCGGGCATATGTTCTCCGACGTGGTTGCATTAGGCCTGGCCTGGCTGGCAGGTGTGATGGCCAAACGGCCGAATGTGGCACGTCATAAATCCGGTGTCAGCCATATTGAGTTGGCCGTGTCCATCATCAATGCGCTGACCATGCTGCTGGTGATCGTGTTTGTTGTGGTCGAGGCATTCGACCGCTTTAAAGACCCGCATCAGGTCAAGGGTTTAGGCCTGACTATCATTGCAACGCTGGGTTTGCTGGTAAACATCATTGTCGCCAAACAGTTGCATCATCAGGTTGCGCATCATGGCGAATCGCTGAATAGCCGTGCTGCATTCCTGCATGTGGTGGGTGACTTGCTGGGCTCGCTTGCCGCAGTAGCCGCAGGTGTGGTCATCTACTTCACAGGCTGGATGCCGATTGACCCCATCCTGTCTCTATTTATCTCATTATTACTCTTGGTCTTTACATTAAATTTGGTGCGCGACATAGTGCGCACCTTGCGTAGCGATGGAAATGCCGAGAAACCCGGTTCATTTACACATGAGCACTGATTCAACATTTGATATCAATTGCAGGCAGTGCGAGCGTCTGGCTAACTTTCTGGACGAGGTGAAAGCAAAGCACCCAAGCTACTTCTGCAAGCCGGTGCCGGCATTCGGCGATAACAATGCCAAGCTGGTGATTGTAGGGCTGGCTCCGGGCATGCACGGTGCCAATCAGACCGGGCGCCCGTTTACCGGAGACTATGCCGGCGTACTACTGTACGAAACGCTTTATAAATATGGCTTTGCAACCAAGCCGGTATCTGTAGCGGTTGATGATGATTTGCAACTGATCAATTGCCGCATCAGCAATGCCGTGAAATGTCTGCCGCCGGATAATAAACCACTGCCCGCCGAAATCGCAACCTGCAATCAATTTATATCCGCCGAACTAAAACTTTTAGCACCTGACAGCATTATTCTTGCATTAGGCAATGTGGCGCATGCCGCCGTGCTTAAGGCCTTCTCGGTAAAAGCCAAAGACTATAAATTCGGCCACGCAGCACGACATATATTGCCAAACGGGCTGGTGCTTTACGATAGTTACCATTGCAGCCGCTACAACACGCAAACGAAACGGCTCACCGAGGCAATGTTTCATGAGGTGTTTGCGGAGATTGCGGGGGAGCTTAATAAAAGGTAGGGGTAGCTCAGTCTGTGCCCTTATTTTTAGGGTATCAATAACAAACCTAACGTTTCACATAAGGGCGTACTTTTCGCAACTAATTTGCTGCTTCAGCAGCTTAGTTGGTTGGTGAAGACCTTTACAGTCTGGCACGTCGTGCTAGATGGATGGGTTGGGCAGTTTTTTTATTTAGCCAGCTCGTTTTTAAACTCGACATTTATGCGCTTTCCTAGTTTTTTGGTTACCTCATCGAAAGCGCTCTCAGTATTAATTGCGCTCCGCATATCAATGACATGGTACTCAAAAGGGATTTCCATGACCATTTTTGACGCATAGAACTCACCAAGAGTTTTACGCCAGCTATAAGAGTTGTATGCGGGGGTGTAAACGTGGAACAAGATAACTTTTTCATAATGCTGATGTTCGGACAGGAGCCAGTACTTTCCAACGTTAGTATCTGGATGGGTCTGCTTGACTTCAACTTCCAATGCTAGCAAGACATTTCCATTTGTCAGTAGGCCGTCAGCCCTAAACCCACTTGAAGGGAATCCCGGAATTGCTTGGCGCCCACTTCTGAATGTAAGAGTGGGACTTTCAAACTCACTCATCCAAGCCGCGAGGGAGGCTTCAAATTTGAGCCACGGGGAAAAGTCTGGCTTCATAGGTATGCCTGACCTTGAAGCTGTGCGGCGCAAATAAAGTGTAGCGAGATTTGCGTCCGAATGAGCGCCTTGTTATGCATTTGGTAACGATGCATCCTCAATCTGCTTCATTGTTTTTCCGTTTGCTGCTTTCCAACTCTGTGGACCGCTTCTTGATGTGCCAGCAACAATTGCCGCAGCGTAGCTGGATGAACTTAACAAGATATCTTCAACTGCCACTAGTTTGTTCCCTTCTTCTTTAAGTGCACCATCTTTAAGTAAACGATCTTTGATATTTGCAAGTTTTCCTGGAATACTGTCGGTATTGGTTTTCGAGAGCTGTGATCCTCTCTTTAGTACAAAACCTTCATCAGTAGCTGCTCCTTTTGCGGTCAAGTTATTTACTGTAAATGTCAGTTCATTAAGTGGGTTTATAATTTCGCTTTCGTTGCTAATTTGTGTTTTTACTATTTCGGTATGTTTTGTTTGTAAAATTGGCTCAAGAATCGGGTAACCTAAAATACCCAAAACCATACGAACATTAACTACAAACTCCTCCATCGCATCTCGATCAGCACGTGGAAGGCTTGATTCAGGCGGTGTATTTCCATTTTCCAGCTGATATCTATCGGCTTGTTTGGACAAGTTGACCAATGTGGATTCTAAATACTTAATGTGTGCCTTGGTAAGGTTTTCATCTTTGCTGGTAAATATAATTACTTCATTCCAGAACTCTTTATTTCTGTCATGCGAAGTCAGTCGTTGAGACACGTTCTCTGATTCGCCGACATAAGCGATCGGCTTTGAATCTCCAAAGCGGCTTTCGAATAAAAAATAAATTCCTGGCTTAGCAGCTTCGGGCCATTTAACTAGTTCGTTCAATCTATTACGCGGACATGCAATAGCATGTCCTGTCCAATTCACTAGCTCAGCATATCTAATACCTGTGACAGTCGCGTCTGCCAAGTAAACTCGAATTGATTTACCTATTGCCACAGTATCTCCTTAAAAATGCATAATGTTTGAATTAAGGGGCGCGGTTATGCGCCCTGCTTGAATGATGTGTTAGAAAGCAAACTAAGCATGTCTAGGCCACAGCAATATTTTCTTTAGGCTATTGCCACCTAGCAATAACCAAAGACCAAATAGTAACTGGAAAATATTGAAATACAACATTAATGCTCAGTCTGGGTTTTGTATATAACTTTCAGAGTGCAGTTTTTGACCAATATAGTCACTGGTGATCTAACTAACCAATGCTGGTATTGTTTTTGCTAGCACCTATATAACAATAAGGCTACAGCCAACAGAAAACCAGCCATCAAAGAGGATTGTTTGGTTGTTTTGAATGCTGCTTGTATCTGGGAGAATTTTTTTAGCTAAGATTAAAGGAAAAAACCACAATAAACCACAAATAATTAAGGTGCTACCGAACTCAATAAATAAAGGTAGTAATGTGTCATCATAGCTGTACTTACTTAGTTGCAGATATGCGCCTATTGTAGTGAAAATGTAATAAAGAAATAGCCAAATAGCAAACAAACGAACTGTTGTTGCAAGCGTTTGGTGAGGTGTCATTTATTACGTTTCTAACGTTGGACATAAGGGGCTGGCTTTAGCCAGTCCCGCCTGAATGATGTGTTATGTATATAACCAATTAGTAGTCCATATTTTTAGCTATATTTGAATAGACTTTTCACTAAAAGTAGATGCTTGTTTTATAACCTCAGCTTCGTTTGCATTGGCAATGTTTCCTGTTCTTGGAACCGATGCCCCTATATCGTAAGCACTTTTTCAAAGAGCACTGCAGTTAGCGATTCCGAACAGACCTCGTTTATGTAAAACATGCTGAGCAAGACCACTCATAAAGTGGTCTTGAACGCCAGAGTAATACCTTCCAGCTTTGCATATATTTAAATCTTCGTCTGCCGCAATAGCTGAAGTAGTTGACCCCAACAAAATTAGAGCTGTAATTAAAAGTCGCATGGTAACTCACTTCTAAAGTGTATAACGTAAATTAGACCCCAAATAAAAACTGAGTTTTTTATTCAGGCTGGTGGTTGTTTTTATATTAATATTACATTCAACTTAAGAATCAATAATTATTGAAATTTTAGTACACCTGAAAGTGACTATTAAGTCCAAACAAACACATTCACTCAAATCACTAGATTGGGGTGTGGCTAAGTTGCGCATTAAGCACTATTGCTTGCGTACTGAAAAGAGCTATGTAGGCTGAAATGCTATATTTGGTATCATGGCAAGCGTTACCCTGAAGTGGCGGGTGCGGCGTAAGTAGTCCGCTGGATGTGTTGTAATTAATTTTAAGTGAAAGGAGCTATAACATGCCATATGTAAATGTCAAACTTGCCGGTGAAGTGACTCGCGAGCAAAAAGCGCAGATTGCCAAAGAAATCACCGAAACACTGGAGCGTGTAGCGCATAAGCCAAAATCTTATACCTACATTACATTTGAAGAAGTCGCTTATGAAGATTGGGCGATTGCAGGGGAGTTGCTGGATTCCTGATAATTTTCATGTAAATCTGTTTAACAAGTCTGTATATTCTCGATGCGCCTATGAGTTTGTGGGCGCTATTTTTTTATTCAATATTTAATTCATTTTTGAGGGTTTTATGAGTAAGTTTTTTTCAGCATTGCTGGTTTTCATAATTGCGTTCACAAATAGCGCCTCAGCGGCTATTGACGAGACTATCCGTCATAAAGATTCAATTGAAATTAATGCGTCCGCAGATAAAGTCTGGGCAAAAATCGGTAGTTTTGGCGATATGAGCTGGCATCCGGCGATTGTTAAAACTGAAATGACTTCAGGTAAGGCAGATGAAGTTGGTGCTACTCGCGTACTTACTTTGCAGGATGGCGGAAAAATCAACGAAGTGCTGACCAGTTATGATGCCGCACTGATGACTGTTAAATATGAAATCACTGAAAGTGTGTTGCCTGTGCGTGAGTATGGCGCAACGCTTAAAGTGGAAGCGACTGCCGATGGCAAAACTATTGTGACATGGCGGGCCATGTTTAAACGTAAAGACCCAGCTAACCCGGGTGCGGCCGGTCAGGATGATGCCGCCGCTAAAGTTGCCATCAGCGGTGTTTTCAGGTCAGGCCTGGAAAATATCAAGAAAATCACAGAGTAAGTTTTAAACATTCAAAATATCAGGAGCACAAATATTCAGTAATGATATTTGTGCTCCTGATGCAATCAATTCAAGTCATGCGCTGTTAAAATATGCTCATGTTTGATCCTAAACCCATCTTAAAAACTCTGCCCAGCCTGCCCGGCGTGTATCGTATGATCAACGCTGCGGACGAGGTGATTTATGTAGGCAAAGCCAAAGACCTTAAAAAACGCGTTTCATCGTATTTCAACAAAAACTTGCCGAGCCCGCGTACACGGATGATGGTGAGTAATATCGTTAGAATAGAAACCACGGTAACCCGCAGCGAGGCAGAGGCGCTGCTGCTGGAAAATAACCTGATTAAAGGGTTGATGCCGCGTTATAACGTGCTGTTTCGGGATGATAAGTCTTATCCTTACATTACGTTAACCGGCGATGAGTTTTCGCGTCTGGCATTTCATCGTGGCGCGCAGCGTAAGGGTCATCAGTATTTTGGGCCGTTTCCCAATTCGGTTGCGGTGCGCGAAAGCATTCAGTTGTTGCAGAAGGTGTTCAAGCTGCGTACCTGCGAAAATACCGTATTTTCCAATCGCAGCAGGCCATGTCTGCAGCATCAGATCGAGCGCTGTACCGCGCCGTGTGTGGGTCTGATTTCAGGTGAAGACTACCGCAATGATGTGCATCAGGCTGCCATGTTTCTGCAAGGCAAGACGAGTGAGGTGATGGACGTGCTTGGCGAGCAGATGAATAAAGCGGCAGCAAATCAGGAGTATGAACAGGCGGCGTTGTTTCGTGACCGCATACAGGCGTTGCGTCAGGTGCAGGCCAAGCAGTTTGTAAGCGACTTTAATGTGTCGGATGCCGATGTGATCGCGTGTGCCGAGCTGCAGGGGCAGCATTGCATTAACCTGGTGATGATTCGCGGTGGCCGTCACCTGGGCGATAGAAGTTACATGCCTAAAAATACGGATGGTGAAACGCTGGAAAACAGCATGGAGGCATTTATCGCGCAGCATTACGTGGCTCAGAATACACCGCCTCTGATTGTGACCGGTATCAAAATCGAAACAGCCGTGCTGGAAGAAGTGCTGAGCGAACAGGCTGGGCGTAAAGTGAAGATTAATACCAATGCCATCGGTGATAAGCGCGTGTGGCTGAAGATGGCACAAACCAATGCCGAGCTGGCGCTGGGGCAGCGTGCTGCAACTTCGGCGAATCAAGCGGAAAAGCTGACCGCACTGCGTGAAGCCCTTCGCCTGCCCGACAGCACGGAGCGTATCGAATGTTTTGATATCAGCCATACCATGGGCGAGGCGACGGTGGCGAGTTGTGTCGTGTTTGACCGCGGCGATATGCAGAATAGCGAATACCGTCGTTACAACATCACCGGCATTACGCCCGGCGATGATTATGCCGCCATGCGCGATGTGCTGACACGGCGTTATAAAAAAGTTGCGGCAGGAGAAGGCGTACGCCCGGATCTGATATTTATTGATGGCGGCAAAGGCCAGCTCGGTGTGGCGATGGAAGTCATGGCGGAAGTCGGGCTGGATGACATCCTGCTGGTCGGTATTGCCAAAGGCGAAGAGCGCAAACCCGGTCTGGAGACGATGATTTTTTCTGATACCGGTGAAATGATCAACCTGGAAAAAGATAACAAGGGTTTGCATCTGCTGCAGCAGATACGTGATGAATCACACCGCTTTGCCATTACCGGACATCGGGCAAAGCGCGGCAAGACCAGAATGCATTCCAGCCTGGAAGATATCGAGGGCATCGGTGCTAAACGGCGTAAAGCCCTGTTGACTCGCTTTGGTGGGCTAGAAGGCGTAAAAAGTGCTAGTATTGATGAAATCGCCAACGTCGAAGGCATTAGCCGCGCGCTGGCTGAAAAGATATACGGAGAGCTGCATTAGCGGCTGGTTGCAATTTTATTGACAGGGGAGCTGTAATTAGATGATTTGTAATGTCCCAACCATGCTGACATGGTTACGCATTTTATTGATCCCTATATTCGTGGGTGCATTCTACTGGCCTGAAAATCTGCGTACCTTAGGCGAGATGCCATCTCATCAAGTTAATTTGTTTGCGACAATTGTTTTTGTAGTTGCCGCCTTGACGGATTGGCTTGACGGATATCTGGCGCGTTATTTAAAACAAACCTCTTCGTTTGGCGCGTTTCTGGATCCTGTTGCAGACAAGCTGATGGTAGCGGCTGCGCTGATCGTGCTGGTTGAGTTTGACCGTGTGGGCGCCATTGTGTCTTTGATTATCATCGGCCGCGAGATTGCAATCAGCGCCCTGCGCGAGTGGATGGCTGGAGAAGGCCAGCGTAGCAGTGTTGGTGTTGCGATGATAGGTAAAGTCAAGACGGCGGCGCAAATGCTGGCAATTGTGCTTTTGCTCTATTGGAATGATATTGACTTGGGAGTATTCGGAATATTTAAAACAAAAGATATTGGTCACGTGCTGATTGTGGTTGCGGCATTTTTAACATTGCTATCAATGGCTTATTATTTGCGTGCGGCAATGCCGAAAATAAAGCAGAAATAAACTGGTGAAAATTACTTAAGTTATACTTGACGAGAGGCTCAAAATCTCTATAATGGCGCCTGTCTTAACGATGACACAACGTAATGACAACGCGGGAATAGCTCAGCTGGTAGAGCGCAACCTTGCCAAGGTTGAGGTCGCGAGTTCGAACCTCGTTTCCCGCTCCAAATATCAAGAACGGCGAATGCATTTATGCTTTCGCCGTTTTAGTTAGAATGGTGGCACGTACTAAAGATTTATTTTGGCTTATAATGCTGAAATACTATGGCGCGATAGCAAAGCGGTTATGCCGCGGCCTGCAAAGCCGTTTAGACCAGTTCGACTCTGGTTCGCGCCTCCAGAAATTTGCAACAGTGCGGGAATAGCTCAGCTGGTAGAGCGCAACCTTGCCAAGGTTGAGGTCGCGAGTTCGAACCTCGTTTCCCGCTCCAAATATAAAAAGCCGAAAGCATTTATGCTTTCGGCTTTTTTATTTTACTGGCATCACATACCCGTTACATTTTGAGTACGTGATGCTTAAGTTAGATATAGGCTATGCAGTCTTTTGCCTGCGGCGCAACATTAAATTGCGCCATTGCGTTTTAAGCTCCTGTAGCGGGTGTTTTGGGGTGTAGGCCAAAATAAACAGGATGCCGGCAAGGCCTGCCAATATCCAGCGGATTTCAAAGCCTGCTTTATCCTTGCGTACGGGTTTTTGCTTTTTCATGGCGCTGAGTACGTCATGCACATTATTACCACGCACATACAAGCCATTCACTTCTTTTGCCAGCTCTTTCAGGTATTCTTCATCGAGCTTGGATAAATAGCGGTCACTGGTGCCGCCGGCCACATTATCATCCCTGACACCGAGGTTGGATTCGGAAATCTGTGCAATCCCCGGCTGCATTGCAAAGCTGTCGCCTGACCAGTAGCCAATCAGCTGGTTATGCTCATCAAATTTAGGAATCGGCGTACCGACATCAGAACCAATACCCACGAACAGCCAGTCTTCACCGCCCTGAAATGCCGCTAAATCGGTTCTGTTAAATACATGCAGCTTGGGTGCTTCTTCACCGTCGGTGAAGAATACAACCTGTGCCGGCTCAGGAAGTGAGCGTATGGTTTTGGCAAGCGTGATCATGCTTGCACGCACGCGGCTATTTCCAGACCAGGCTGTACGCCAGTCAAGATGGTCAATCGTGTCATTGATCGCATCAAAGTTTTCGCAAACCTCAATTGGTGTATATAGCGCCGCAACGCTCACACCGGCAAACAGGCTCACGCTGACATTGGTGCCACAGGGCAGTTCGCCAATCATCCTGTGCATGACATCCTGCATAAATGCCATGCGTGATACCGGCTTGCCGTTAAGGGTCTTATCTACCGTATTCATGCTCTGCGAAATGTCGGCTACCAGCATGTAGCTGTAAATATCGCGTTTGATCGGTATTTTCGGGTTAAACAATGCGATAACCAGCAGCAGCAGCGCTGCCGTTAGCAGCGTTACGTCGCGGCGGTGGCGGAAATAGTTATATAAGTTATGCATGACTGGCTATCCTTTAAGGCAATCCAACCGGAATGTTGCCCATGATCAAGCCTGGGGTGTCGCTTTCGCCAACACCCGGTGTCGGTGTGGAAGGAAGCATTGTGAGCAGCCGATCCAGGTTATGACGCGCGCCCCAGTTCGAATTGTCCAGTCTTAATGATTGCAGATAAGCCGTTTTTGCCTGGCGTAACAGGTATTCTGCTTCATCGCGCACGGTCATGCTAGTGCCATTGATGATGAGGCCACGCAGAAAAAAGATGTTGCCCAGATTGTAATGAATAGCGGCTTTTTGTTCTGCATTAGCGCCATTGAGCGCTTTGTTGAAAAGCAGGGTCGCTTCTTTGTAGCGTTCGTTTTTTGCCAGCCAGTAGGCGGTAGCAAATTTTGCTTCGAAACTTTGCAGGTCTGACCTGGGTGGTTTGCCCGCGCTGATAGCCTCGTTAAATGCTGCTATCTGCTGCATACGGCTGAAGTTGTAAACAACAGAAGCCGCGGCTACAATCGCGATGAGTGCAAATAGCCATGTGAGCTTTTTTACGGTAAAGAAACGATAAAATTTAGCTGTAGCCAGTGTTTTTGAATTTAGTGCCATGTTCTAACCTCTAAGTGTTTCACGCCCAGTAATAACCCAATCATCAGAGCTGCGATAATAAAGCAGACATTTGAATATTCGTGACCCGGTATTTTTTCGAAATATTTAATCGGTTTTTTCTCGCGATTGTTAATGTCATTCATCGCCAGCTGTAAAGATTTAGGGTCTTCAGCTTCATAAGCTTTGAAAGGTGTTTTCAGTGTTTTAAAAAATTCGTTCAGCTCGATTTCCGGTGGCAGCGGCTGATCTTCAACCGGTTTGAAATTCGGGTCAAAAATGCTGATGCCGCCAGGCTGGCGCAGCACGATCCAGTACAGGCTGATATGCAGGCGGTCAAACCAGTCTTTGATCTTCTGCTGGGTATTAGCATCTACACGGCCTGCGCCGTCCGATAGCAAGATGACCGCACGAGAGCCGGAATCCGGGATCTTGTCGAACAGGGCAGCACTGCTGGTTAACCCGCTGCCGATATTGGTCTGGAACAGGGCATTGCCTCCAGTGGCCTGCACTGCGGCAATCACGGCTTTTTTATTTTCACTGAGCGGCAATACATACATGGCCGAGTTGCTGAAGGTAATCATGCCAAACATGTCCTGTTGACGTGATTTTACGAACCCGGTAATCAGTCTCGCCGCAGCGACCGATTTAGTCTCTCCGACGGTTGTGTTGCCGGTAGCGACAGTAGTTCCGGAGAACGGGTCATCCATACTGGCACTGCGGTCCAGCACCAGGGCGATTTGTGCGCCGATGCCGATACGTTCCACTTTGGTTTCAGTGGTGTGCGGTGCGGCCAGGCCTAAAATGATAAAAACCAGGGTCAGCACTGCCAGTATTTTAAGTATGAGCCCGATTAGATCTGACAACGGGTCTTTTGGCAGCATATCGACCCAGGAATAATGCTTGACATGCGCGCGTTGCAGAAGCAAAGGGAGCGCCGCCAGAGGGAGTAGCCACAGCAGCCATGGATGAGAAAAAACCATGCCTTATGCTCCTGCTTTCATAGGTTCAGGAATCAGGCCACGTTCGCAGTCGCGGCAGTGACGCGCAAAACGGGTCAGCCATTGATGGGAGTTTTGGCCTGCACCATGCTGGCCTTCCAGTTTGTAAGAGGGTTCGAAATAAACGTGGCGGGATAAGCCGAAAAATTCTTCTATCTCTGTTCTGATCGGATAAAAATCAGGGTGATTATGCAGAAAAGCAGGTAAGTTGTCGCTGAATACGCTCATGCCCGCAGTGGTATTCAAACCCTGATGTATGGCTGAAATCGCTTGTTTTATGCCTTCATCCGTATTGCTGGTTTTACGCACAGCGCGGTAAGTTTTGGCAAAAGCCCCCCCCATGCGTGGCAACCATGCACTTTTACCCAGGATGTAGAGCAGGCCTAGCAGGCTCAGTGCAATCGCGGCCAGCGAGATTTTCAGGAATTGTTTTTCTTTATCATCTGACATCAATAAGGGGCCGAGGAGCGGGCTCATATTGTTTTCAACTTTCACCTGACCGAAAATGGCGATTGGTGAAATGGCGATGGTCAGGCTGGGCACGCGGTATTTCACAAGCTCTTTTTTGTCCGTGGTATTAATCAGGTTCAGATACTCAGGTCCTAATGCCGCATTTTTTGCTACAACATTATTCGTAAACACCTGATAGGCCAGCTTGATGTGGTGAACAGTCTGTTTTTTGGATTCTTTTTTTACATGGCTGATGCTTTTTAGCTCGATACCGATCAGCTGGCCTCTGTAACGTTTCTCGTAACCTGGAATTGGCAGCGAGGTGTCGATCAGCTTGTAAGGCGCTTTGATTGTCAGCGTCACTTCACGCTCAATAATGTCCCCTACGGTGTAGCCGACCAGTTTAACCGGGTCTTTGGTTTCAAGCGTGACGACCCCTTCTTTAATGTCGGGCAGCTCCTGGCTGTCTAAAGCGAATGCCGTGATTGGTGCCATACACAGTAATAGCATCAGTGCATATTTACGAATTGATTTTGTCATAGTGATTCTTAGTTAAATTAAGCCGCTACAAATTGGTGAAAGTATTCTGTGAGCAAGTCTGCATCAAACTCGCCTTCAACGTAAAAAGGCGGCATGTCAAAGCGCATAAATAACTCGTATATTTCAGTGCGCCTGTTTTCAAAGGATTGCACGATCTTTTCACGTAATTCCTTACGGATGAACAAGGTGCGTTTTTCGCCGGTTTCTGCATCTGTGACATTTGCCAGGCCAAATTCAGGCAAGTTTCTGTATTCGGCAGCATCCCACAGTACAACAGGTACGATATGGTGGCGCAGCAGGTTGGATAAACCTTCTTCCAGTACTTCATTTGGCATGTGGAAGTCTGAGATTAAAAACACCAGTGAGCGTTCACGCGGCAGGTAGCGATAGACTTCGGTAATGCCTTTGCAGTCGACAGGTGCCGGATGAAAATCTTTCAGTGACTCCGCCATTTCAATTGCGTGATGCGACTTGAATGATGTGGTGCTGATCCAGTCTTCACGTACTTTTTCGTCAAAACCGATAAAACCGAACGGGTCATGATGTTCGCTGGCCGATTGCGCTACAGACTCTGCTATTTCAGCGGCAAGTTTGATTTTGCGTTTTTTTGCGCCGAAATTCATGCTGCCTGATAAGTCGCAGATGACAAATACAGGTGTGGCACTTTTCTGGTTAAACAGGCGTACATAGACTTGTTCCATCGGGTCGCGTATCGTCTGCCGAATATCAATACGGCGTGGGTCTGGGTATGAAAGCAGGGTAGTATGCCCGCGAAACTCCATGCCCATACCGCGCTGTGTACTGGCGTGGCGCCCAGGATTGCGGCCCCGCGAACGCCAGCCGATGTGGTAATCAAAAGATTTAATGTATGGAATTGTCATGTTTATAATTTAGCCGCAGATAAACGCTGATTCACGCAGATTAAAATCAAATGAATAGTCAGCATCAGGTTAAAATTAACCACAGTATTTTTATGTAATGCATACATAAATCCTCTGGGAAATTCTGAAACGAAACTATCAGCATTCATCTACGTTTATCTGTGGCTAAAATTGTGTTCAGTTGGTTGATTAAGGCGCAGACACATTGTTCAGGATGCCGGACAGCATCTCGCGTGCAATTTCAGTACGGCGCATCTCATATACCGGGCTGAATACCAGCCTGTGCGCAATCGTGGAATGGAACACTGCGTGAATATCATCCGGCAATACTGCGCTGCGGTTGTTCAGCCATGCGTTCACGCGGGCTGCACGCAACATCATGCTCATGCCACGCGGGCTGGCACCTGAAAGCACCAGGCGATTCATGTCAACGCCGGAAACTTTCACACCATAGTCCAGTGGTGCTTTGGTCGCTTTCCACAGATTTAGCGCATATTTTTTAAGCGTTTCACTGGCTTCAATGCTGCCTTGCAGAATGCCGGAGAATGCGTTCAGTTCGTCAAATTGCAGAATATCCGGTTTAACGGTATCGACCAGCGCATCTACGTTATGGAACTTGGTGTCGAATACCAGCGACTCCATAATGTCATCATCATTCGGCACAACAATCGGGATTTCCATCATGAAACGGTCACGCGCTGCGGATGGAATTTCAAAAGTTTCTTCTTTTTCAACCTGGTTACGGTCTGCAAACACGATCATGTGCGGGAAATAGTGTTCGGCATTGAATGCAGAAAGGCTGCGTTCAGCCATCACACGCAGCAGCAGGGAGTGTACTTGCGGGCGTGCGCGGTTGATTTCATTGAAGAAGAATACAGACAGGTTCTCGCCTGACATCAGCAGTGGGCCCGCGCTGACGTGGGGTTTACCGTCTTCACCAAGATAGGTGTGGTAGACCAGGTCATTAGGCATCAGGTCAATAGTACCTTCAATACGCTGGTAACCACCGCCGATGCCGCGGGTAAATGCGCGCAGCAGGGTTGTTTTGCCGACACCGACGTCACCTTCAAGCAATACGTGGCCACGTGCAAAAATTGAAGTGGTAATCAAGCGCACGGGTGTATGCTGACCCACGACTACTTTGTTAACTTCTGTTTCTAAGGTTAGCGCGAGATCGCGCCAATCGGCTAGTTGTGCGTCACTCATTGAAATTTCCCGTGTCTTTATGAAATAGTTAAAATTTAAGTTAAGTGCATAGTAAACGTTTTTTTATCGGGGGTAAACAGATCTGTATACCCCTGGAGCATATTTATTTTAATTTGTTTGAAAAAGTGATAAAAACGCTTACATATTGCTAATAATGCTTCCGTAAAAATTGATTTCCAGCGAAAATAGCGCGAGTTAGATTAAATTTACAGATTAAATCAAGTTTATCGGTTTTTAGCAGTGTTTGATAAAAGCAAAAACCAGTTCAGAAAACGATTAAAGAAATAAAATCATGCAAAGACAAAATAGCTTTACAAAAGAAGAATTACTCAAATGCGGGCGTGGTGAAATGTTCGGTGAAGGAAATGCCCAATTGCCATTGCCACCTATGCTGATGTTTGATCGTATTGTTTCCATTACTGAAGAGGGCGGCAAATATGGCAATGGCCAGATTGTTGCCGAGCTGGATATCAAGCCTGATTTGTGGTTTTTTGACTGTCATTTTACCGGTGACCCTGTAATGCCGGGCTGTTTAGGGCTGGATGCCATGTGGCAGCTGGTTGGTTTTTATCTGGGCTGGATGGGTGGTCCCGGCCGAGGCCGCGCTTTGGGCGCTGGCGAAGTTAAGTTTACCGGCCAGGTATTGCCTACGGCAAAACTGGCAACCTACACCATCGATTTGAAACGTGTGATTATGCGTAAGCTGGTGATGGGTATCGCTGATGCCACCATGCAGATTGATGGTCGTGAAATTTATGTAGCAACTGACCTGCGTGTTGGTTTGTTTACGCGTACCGATAACTTTTAACTTAATCAATTACAATAAGTTTAAAATCACTTAAGTTAAAATACAGTTATTCATTAAATTTATAGGAGTGCACGATAATGCGTCGTGTCGTTATTACTGGGATAGGGATTGTTTCCAGTCTGGGAAACAATAAAACCGAGGTTTTAGATAGTCTGCGTCATGGTCGATCAGGAATTACCTATCAGCCTGAGTACGCAGAACGCGGCTTACGCTCCCACGTGGCCGGTTCGATTAAAAACCTGAATATTGAAGAACTCATAGATCGTAAATTGCTGCGTTTTATGGCAAAAGGCCATGCTTATGCCTGGCTGGCAATGCAGGAAGCGATTGCAGATGCGACCTTGCCGGAAACGCTGGTTTCTAATGTGCGTACCGGCTTGATCGTCGGTGCGGGTGGCACTTCAACAGAGAGCATGTTGGAAGCTACCAATACGCTGGCTGAAAAAGGTATCCGTCGCGTAGGCCCATACATGGTGACTAAAACCATGTCCAGTGGCGTGGCTGCATGTCTTGCGACCGGGGCAAAAATCAAAGGTATCAATTACGGGATTAGTTCTGCCTGTTCAACCAGTGCACACTGTATCGGTGCCGGTGTCGAGCAGATTCAGCTCGGTAAGCAGGATATTATATTTGCCGGCGGCGCTGAAGAAGAGCATTGGACGATGTCGTTCCTGTTTGATGCGATGGGCGCATTAAGCAGCAAATACAATGAAACGCCTGATAAAGCATCCCGCACTTATGATGCAAACCGTGACGGTTTTGTGATTTCTGGGGGCGGCGGTATTGTGGTGCTCGAAGAGTATGAGCATGCTAAAGCACGCGGCGCAAAAATCTATGCTGAAGTTGTTGGTTATGGTGCGACATCTGATGGCTACGACATGGTAGCGCCAAGCGGCGAGGGTGCTGTGCGCTGCATGAGGCTGGCTCTTGAAGGCATTGATAGCAAGATTGATTACATCAACACTCATGGCACCAGTACACCGGTAGGCGATGTAAAAGAGCTGGAGGCGATTCGCGAAGTGTTCGGTGAAAACGGCCTGAAACAGAGTCCGGCTATCGCTTCAACCAAATCTTTATCAGGTCATGCGTTAGGTGCGGCCGGTGTGAATGAAGCGATTTATACCTTGTTGATGATGGAAAACAATTTCATTGCAGCATCCGCAAACATCGAGACTTTAGACCCTGCAGCCGAAGGTTTGAATATCGTACGCAGTGCCATTGAAAACGTGAAAATTGAAACAGCGTTATCCAATAGCTTTGGTTTTGGCGGTACTAACGCTACACTGACTTTATCTCGTAAATATTTGTAGTATTGAGCTAAAAGCTTATTTAAAGCGCTCTGGTTGCTTATTGGCAGCCAGAGCGCTTTTTTATTATTGTTTTTCAGTGTTTTGTGATTCCAATAAACTCTGACAATTAGTCTTTTTTTCAGAACCACTTCTGTTTTTACAACAATGGCTTAAGCAGCAAGGCCTATGCCAGACATTAGTTAGCTAAAACTGCTTAGACCTGCGTTATTTTTAGGCGGGATATGAATTGGGGCTTGACCAAACAATCTATATTTAGCATCCAGCTGATTCATAAGCTGCCGAAAACCCTCTGCTTCCATCGCAGCAACTTTTTTTACAGTGTCGGCAGGTATGCCTTGTTCGGCTAAGAATTGATGTAGTTCTTTCCCCAGATGCTTATTTTCTTTTGCCAGTAGGTTATTCTCGTAGTCAAACCTCAGGTGACTTTCAAAACCAGCGTTTATTAGCGCGTGGTCTATGCTATATGCGAGTGTTGCAGCCGACATGGTGAGCTTGAGATTGGAATTCTCCATCATTAACCGGTCGATCACAGCACCTTTTGCAAGTCCATTTTCATCCACAATGTTAGCCATGGTGGTTTCCTTATAATCATGTTTTAAATTCAGACTGGTAGCTAAATTATACATGAAATATAAATAAATGGGAATTTTTCCCCTTTTTTAAGGATTGCAAGATGCGTTAGTGCAAATTAAATGGGTGATGATTGTTAACGTGAGCATTCCGATGCTTGCTGTCTGGCTATAATTTCTCTAATTCTTGCCTGTACTACAGGGTGGTTCACCAAAGCTGCATGGTTGTCCGGGATGAGTAATTCCTGCCCCGGATAAACTTTATCGGGATTATTTTTTAGCGTATTTTTGTTGATCTCAAGAATTTCCGGCCATGTATGCCCGGTTTTTTTGCCAATGATTGCCAACGTGTCATTTGGTTGAACAGTGTAGTTAGCTTTCTCCTCGATTGTCGGTGTTATTTTTTGAGTGACAGCGTGCTTTTTTGTGATGTGATTATCCTGACGGTCCCTGGTAACGGCATGATTTAAAGGGTGTTTGTTATCAGCCAATGCTATGCTTGCTTGTCTGGGGTCGGTGTTTTTTGCTGAAGTAGGCAGCGTGTCGGGTTGTGTTGCGGTTATGACTGACTTTACTATGGCACTGGCAGCCTCAATATTGTAATCAATAAGCTTGCCTATTTGTATTGCAGGAATAGATGGCGCAATGTGCTCTGCCATGATTTTCAATTCTTCCATGCTGGGGCTGGCAGTTTTAATTCTTTCCAGTGTCGGTACATATTCGGCTGGGATACGAACGACAGCATCATTGCCGAAAAAATATCCGAAGGTGGCTGTTGATAATGGCCTGAAAGAATCTGACTTTTGGTAGCTGGCTTCAGCTGCTACGCTCACAGACTTGCTATTGCCATTGCAGTCGGTAAAGGTGGCTTTTATGCCAAGGCGTTCATGTACCGCACCGAGTGGGCTTGAGAGCACTGATGCGTTGCAGCCAAATCCTTTGTAGACATTTTTACCCACTTCTATTTTTGCTGCAATCGGGGCAATCTGTACATTAAACTTGCTGCTCATCACACCAAATCCGATGTAGTCTATTTTGTATATTAAATCCTTGCCACCTTGCGAATTGACTTGGTTTGAAGTGCTGGCTTTGTAGGTAAAGCCCAGATCTTGATTGGTTGCTTTGTCGAATTTCTTTAAAAAGCTAGTAGCTGTTGGAACAAAAGGAATGGTTGTGAAAGGGGCGTTGATTGTATGTGCGAAAACCTTTCCTTTTTGGATAAAGGAATCCGGATTTAATTCCGAAAAGGATACTGCCGGACGTCGATAGTATGTTGCAGTGTTCTGCTTAGCATGTTCCTGCACTGGCATATCATGCTGTGGCTTGTTGCCTGCTGCTGTTTTGGAGATATTATGTCCGGTTTGCTTTTGCCTATTGGTATCACTCATCTCTACGCACCCTTGCAATAATGCCTGTTTGATCAACAGGTATTGTTGCGAGTAATTGTTACATTACAATTAAAGTGCAGTGAAGAATGCTGGTTCCAGATGTAATGGGATGGTCTGATTCAGATGATGATTGCCGCCGCAACATTACGGCCTTCACTCATCAGTATATTATAGGTGCGGCAGGCTGCTGCGGTCGTCATGCATTCGAGAGCGATGCCGCTATCGGTCAGGTGTTGATAGTGTTTCGGGTGTAAAAACAGATGGGTAGCGCCCGTGCCCAGCAGTACGACTTCCGGTTTCAGGTCTACAATTTGTCGGAAATGCGCATTAACCAGATCTGCAAAACCAGTGACTGCCCAGTCATGGATTATTGATTCAGGCATCACAATCAGGTTTTGTGTATAACGCTGTTTGTTAATTTCAATGTAGTCTGCACCATATGCGGTGATTAGATTATTATTTTCAGCAGTGGTTAAGTGTAATTTCATGGGTGATAGTTTAGCTGCTTTGTCTGGGCTTTAATTGAACGAATACAGCATTCTAATGTAAACTAGCACCTTTAACTATTATGCTTTTAAAGCGCAAATTCACGCATTATGCAGCCCATACTCAAATCTAATAAACTCAATAATGTCTGCTACGACATTCGCGGCCCTGTACTGCAGCGTGCACGCGAAATGGAAGAGGACGGCCAGCGCATCATTAAGCTCAATATCGGCAATCCTGCGGCATTTGGATTTGAAGTGCCTGAAGAAATTCAGCAGGATGTGATCCGCAATATGTCAAAAGCTGGTGGCTATACAGACAGCAAGGGTTTGTTTGAGCCGCGTAAAGCCATTATGCATTACACCCAAAGCAAACATATTCAGGGGGTGACCGTTGATGACATCATCATCGGCAATGGCGTATCGGAATTGATCGTAATGGCGATGCAGGGCTTACTGAATAATGGCGACCAGATATTGGTGCCTATGCCTGACTACCCATTATGGACGGCCGCGGTGAATCTGGCGGGCGGCACTGCACGCCATTACCTGTGTGATGAAGCAACGGGCTGGATGCCGGACCTGAAAGATATCGAGTCCAAGATTACCGCCAATACGCGTGGTATTGTAGTGATCAACCCAAACAATCCGACCGGTGCACTTTATCCGCGTGAGATTCTAGAGGGCATCATTGACATCGCCCGCCATCATGGCCTGGTGATTTTTGCCGACGAGATTTACGATAAAGTTTTATATGATGGCAATGAGCACACTTCTATTGCCTCGCTGGCAAACGATGTTTTATTTGTAACCTTTAACGGTTTGTCGAAAAATTACCGCACTTGCGGTTACCGTGCAGGCTGGCTGATTATCAGCGGTGAGAAAAAACACGCGAAAGATTACATTGAAGGCCTGAATATGCTGGCATCTATGCGCCTGTGTGCCAATGTACCGGGGCAACTGGCAATTCAAACCGCACTTGGCGGTTACCAAAGCATTGATGACCTGGTAGCACCGGAAGGCAGGCTATGCAAACAGCGCGATATTGCTTATGAAATGCTCAATGCGATTCCAGGTGTGAGCTGCAGCAAGCCGCAGGCGGCGATGTATCTGTTTCCGAAGCTCGATCCGGAGATTTATCCGATTAAAGATGATCAGCAGTTTATTCTGGATCTGCTGTTAGAAGAAAAAGTGTTGCTGGTGCAGGGCACAGGCTTTAACTGGAAGACCCCTGATCACTTCCGAGTGGTATTTTTACCGAATGTGGATGATCTGGCTGAAGCGATCAGGCGCATTTCCAGGTTTTTGGAAAACTATAGAAAAAAACATAATACGAACAATATTGGAGCAAAAGCTTGAAACAGTTGAATGTAGGCATATTGGGCTTAGGCACGGTAGGTGGCGGTACCTATACAGTTTTAACACGTAATGCGGCTGAGATTAGCCGTCGCAGCGGCGTTGAAATTAAAGTGGTGCAGGTTGCCGATAGAAATATTGAGCACGCCAGGGCTGTAGTTGCCAGTGGGGTAGATGTAACAAATGATGCTTTTGCTGTAGTCAATAATCCGGAAGTTGATGTCGTCGTTGAACTCATTGGCGGCTATACCTTAAGTAAAGAGCTGGTGTTGCAGGCAATTACCAATAAAAAACATGTTGTTACTGCCAATAAGGCGCTGATTGCATTGCATGGCAATGAAATTTTTGCAGCGGCAAAAGCGAACAATGTGATTGTGGCTTATGAAGCCGCTGTTGCTGGCGGCATACCTATCATTAAAGCGTTGCGTGAAGGTTTGGGGGCAAACCGTATTGAATGGGTAGCCGGTATCATCAACGGTACAACCAACTTCATTCTTACCGAGATGCGTGAAAAAGGCCTTAATTTTGCAGATGTTTTAGGCGAGGCTCAGCGTTTGGGTTATGCCGAAGCTGACCCTACATTTGACGTGGAAGGCATTGATGCGGCACATAAACTCACCATCATGTCTGCGATTGCCTTCGGCATGCCGATGAAATTCGAACAGGCTTATACAGAGGGCATTACCAAGCTGCAGCAGGTTGATATCAAATATGCTGAAGAATTAGGTTATCGCGTTAAATTACTGGGCATTACTAAACGTACTGATGACGGTGTCGAGTTGCGCGTGCATCCAACCCTGATTCCAGAAAAACGTTTGGTAGCGAATGTGAACGGTGCGATGAACGCAGTAGTCGTGAAGGGTGATGCAGTCGGCCCTACACTTTATTATGGTGCCGGTGCCGGTGCGGAGCCGACAGCAAGTGCTGTGGTGGCGGATTTGATGGACGTTGCGCGATTGATTGATGCAAGCAGCGCACAGCGTGTGCCTTATCTGGCATTCCAGCCAGACCAGGTGCAGGATCTATCTATCTTGCCTATCGGTAAGGTGAAGAGCGCTTACTACTTGCGCCTGCGTGCCAGTGATAAACCAGGTGTGCTGGCTGACGTTACAAAAGTGCTGGGTGACCGTGACATTTCTATTGATGCCATGATGCAAAAAGAGCCTGATGAGAATGAGACAGAAGCTGATATCGTCATTCTGACGCATATCACGGTCGAGGATAATATGAACGCGGCGATTGCAGCGATTGAAGCGCTACCTGCCATTGCAGGAAAAGTGGTGCGTATTCGTATGGAAGAACTGGCAAAATAAATATGCTGTCATTCCAGCGTAAGCTGGAATCCAGTGACAATGCAGCCTGCAGTTTACATTTTGGCAACATAAAAATGATTTGGTAGACAGCTTTACCAAGCAATATGCGGTGCATGACTTGGTTTATTATGACGTTCATCACACGATGGAGTCGGCAATTAGTCGAGAAAAGAATATCAAAGCATGGAAACGTGCCTGGAAAATCGAACTTGTTGAGAAAAATAATTTGATTTGGCGTGATTTATATCACGACCTGTTGTAACTGGATTCCAGCTTACGCTGGAGTGACGGATGTTTAGAGAGATTTTATGAAATATATCAGTACCCGCGGGCAGTCACCTGCACAAAGTTTTAGCCAAATCCTGTTGGGTGGTCTTGCGCCGGACGGCGGTTTGTACCTGCCAGAAAGTTATCCGCAATTTACCGATGCAGATTTGACTGCAATGCGCGGCCTGTCATATCCGGATCTGGCATTCGCGATTCTGTCGCGTTTTGTCGATGACATCCCGGCAAATGACTTGAAAGCGATTATCGATAAAACTTACCGTGCGGATGTTTACGCCTATACACGTAAAGGCCAGAATGCGGCAGATATCACGCCAACCCTGAAGCTGGAAGATAATCTGTATTTGCTGAGTCTTTCCAATGGCCCGACATTGGCCTTTAAAGACATGGCCATGCAGCTGTTGGGTAACCTGTTTGAATATGTGCTGACCAAGGAAGGTAAAACGACCAATATCCTTGGTGCAACCTCAGGGGATACTGGTTCAGCTGCTGAATACGCGATGCGCGGTAAAAAAGGTATTCGTGTTTTCATGCTGTCACCGCACAAAAAAATGAGCCGCTTCCAGACTGCGCAGATGTTCAGCTTGCAGGATGAAAATATCTACAATATTGCCGTAAACGGCGTGTTTGATGATTGTCAGGATATGGTGAAAGCAGTCTCTAACGATGCCGCATTTAAGTCGCAATACAAAATCGGCGCGGTTAACTCTATTAACTGGGGCCGTATCGTAGCGCAGGTCGTGTACTACTTTAAAGGTTATTTTGCGGTGACGCAGAACAATGCACAGAAAATCAGCTTTTCGGTGCCTTCAGGCAACTTCGGCAATGTATGCGCCGGTCATATTGCGCGCATGATGGGCTTGCCGGTTGATAAACTGGTTGTGGCCACCAATGAGAATGATGTGCTGGACGAATTCTTTAAAACCGGTGTTTACAGCCCGCGCGGTTCAGCCAAAACTTACCATACGTCAAGCCCTTCAATGGACATCAGCAAGGCGTCCAACTTTGAGCGCTTTGTGTTTGACCTGGTTGGGCGTGACAGTGACAAAACCCGTGCCTTGTGGAGCAAGGTTGATGGCGGCAGCAGTTTTGATTTGAACGCAGATGGGTATTTTGCAAAAATTGCGGATTACGGCTTTGTTTCCGGCAGCAGTAACCATGCGAATCGCATACAGATGATACGCGAGGCGCAGCAGAAATACGGTGTAGTGATTGATACACATACTGCTGACGGCCTTAAGGTCGCGCTGGAGTATTTTGATAAACAGACGCCGATGGTCGTGCTGGAAACAGCATTGGCAGCAAAGTTCGAAGAGTCAATTGTTGAGGCTTTGGGTACAGCGCCTGAGCGTCCGGCAGCGTTGAATCACATCGAAGATCTGCCGCAACGCTTTACCGTAATGGACGCAGATGCTGCGGCAATCAAACAGTTTATTGTTGAAAAAACGAGCTAGGGTGCTATGCAGGTTTATCATGAGCTGTTGAACCATGTTTTAGAGCATGGTAACAAGAAAGAGGATCGTACCGGTACCGGTACCATTTCGGTGTTTGGTTACCAGATGCGGTTTAACCTGGCTGAAGGCTTTCCTTTGCTCACGACCAAAAAACTGCATCTGAAATCCATTATCCATGAGTTGCTGTGGTTTTTGCAGGGCAGCACGAATATTGCCTATCTCAAAGAAAATGGTGTGCGTATCTGGGATGAATGGGCAGATGAGAACGGTAACCTCGGGCCGGTGTACGGTTACCAGTGGCGTAACTGGCCTAAACCGGATGGCTCGCATATTGACCAGATCGCAAATGTTGTCGAAGCGATTAAAAAAAACCCTGATTCACGTCGTTTGATTGTATCGGCCTGGAATGTAGCCGATGTGGATCAGATGAAGCTGCCGCCTTGTCATGCTTTCTTTCAATTCTATGTAGCGCCTGCTTTGCCGGGTGAAGTTGATCAAAGGTCAAAGTTAAGCTGCCAGCTTTATCAGCGCAGTGCCGATATATTTCTTGGCGTACCTTTTAATATTGCCTCATACGCATTGCTCACGATGATGGTGGCACAGGTATGTAATCTGAAGCTGGGTGATTTTGTGCATACGCTCGGTGATGCGCATATTTATTCCAACCATATGGAGCAGGTACATGAACAGCTTACACGTACCCCGCGTGCTTTGCCAACCATGCATATTAATCCTGATGTGAAGGATATCTTCAGTTTCAAATATGAAGATTTTACTTTAGAGCATTACGATCCATATCCCGCTATTAAAGGCCAGGTAGCTGTCTGAAGTTAAAAAAATGGTTGCCTTGTCTGGGAATTACAAGGCAACCTAAACTTGCAACTTACAGGGGATAAGGATAAGTCACAAGTAATGCAGAAAAACTACTACTTAACAATTAGTTCGTTGTGGTTGCGCTCTCCTTATTCATGGTAGATAAAGCTGATTTATAGTTCAGGTACTCATCTGTTGATACCATGCCATCGTGGTCGGCATCGGTCACATCAAAAACATTAGCCAAAGCTTTGTCTTTAACCGCTTCTTTAAGCGATATTTTTCCGTCTGTATTGGTGTCCAGTTTTTTGAAGTCAGCATCAGCTGTTTTAGTTGCGACTGCTTCCGCTTTTTTGGTGTCTGCAGCCTTATTTTCTGCGAATGCAGAGGTGACAAGACCGCTGCTAAAAAATACGCCCATTGTTCCGGCAGCCATTAAGCGCATTGAATAACTTGATACATTGAATTTCATTGGTCAACTCCTGAGTGGTTTTAAAAAATGTTTAATGCAGCACAATTAAACTACAATTAATACATAGCGAATATCGTGCCAATTTTTTTAGTTGTTATTAATCATATAGTTATGTAATTTAATTCGTTTTCGATAATGATCTTGATGTCGTTAAATCACGACTTATATTTAGTCTTATGATTTAACTGTATGATTTTAATGAGTTAAATATGTCGGGCGTTAGCGACACTATATGCGTGTACATAGATGCATTATTTAACTTGCACTCATTGAACAGACTGGCATTGCAGCCATGATTCCCTTACCCTGCCTGGGTTTCCGCATCATTTTGCATTGATATCAGATTGTCGTTCAGGCCTGTATTTTCATTGGCATGGATTATGCACTTTGATGACTACCATCAAATTTGATGAATAGGAGGCAAGTAATGAATAGTTTATTAAAACGAACAACGCAGTTAGTGTGTGCCGTATTGGCAATCGGGACGCTTACAGTTTTTGCTAAGAACAGTCCAACATTTGATATTCATACCAGTGTAGTCTCAAAGGCTGCAGAAAGTGAAAAGGGTGTCATCATGGTTTTTACAGAGCGTAGTAATGCTGCAGCTGAAGCAGCATACCTGTTATTAGCTCAAACCAGGCAGAATGAAGGTTATGCGCCGTTATTGCTTGCGGTTGAAAATGAGAAAATGGCGGGGTATAAAGCGGCTTTGGGTTTACCGAATTCAGCGCTGCCTGCCGTTATCTTCTTTAACAAGTCGGGTAAGGAAGTCGCGCGCGTCGTTCCTGCCAAGTCTGCAATGACCAGGCCTGCAATGAGCAAATATAGCCAAAAGCCATATCATCTTATCTAGCATGCATGGCTTGATCTGATCGCATTATTTTGTATCAGGCTGACATCTTTCAAACCTGCATGGCTTGAAAGATGTCAGCTTAAGAGCTGTAGGTGCTTGTGCTGCTTGGTAATTTACAGGCTTAATTTTTGAAAGTATTTGCCTGGATATGGTGGCGTTCCAGCAGGCGGTAAAATTCGGTTCGGTTACGCTGAGCTAACTTTGCCGCCTGGGTCACATTGCCCTGGGTCAGTTTTAACAGGTTGATAAGATACGATTGCTCAAAATTACGGCGGGCGGAATCCAGTGAAACAATAGCATTTGATTCATCCTGCAAGGACTTCTGTACCAGACTTGCAGGCACAATCTGTGTGGTTGCAAGTACTACCATCTGCTCAACCATGTTCTGCAGTTGACGCACATTGCCCGGCCAGGGTGCTGCAATCAGCACTTCTAAAGCATCAGGTGCAAAACCATGTACTTTTTTCTTATATTTTTTATTATAAATGCCAATAAAATGGCTTGCCAGCAGGCTGATATCCTCACGGCGATTAGCCAGTGAAGGTATTTCCAGGCCGACGACGTTGATTCGATAAAATAAATCTTCACGAAAACGTTCATGCTGCATTTCTACCGCTAGATTGCGGTGGGTCGCAGATATGAGCCTCACGTCGATTTTGATGTCAGTGGTATTGCCTACAGGACGGATGGTGCGCTCCTGCAAAGCCCTTAAAACCTTAACCTGCAGTGCCAGTGGCATATCGCCAATTTCGTCCAGAAACAGAGTGCCGCCATCTGCGCTTTGAAATAAGCCAACATGCGATTTTGTAGCCCCTGTGAATGAGCCCTTGCTATGGCCGAACAATTCAGACTCAAGCAGGTTTTCCGGGATGGCGCCACAGTTGATTGCCACAAACGGTTTGGCGTGGCGTGGACTTGCATGATGGATCGCCCGTGCCAGCAACTCTTTGCCGGTGCCGCTCTCGCCCTGAATAAAGACGCTGGCATCGGTGCCTGCAACAAGTTTAGCCTGACCAAGCAAGCTTTCCATTTGCGGGCTGCGTGTGATGATTTCTGCCCGCCAATCATTGTTATCTTCGATATCGGACTGCGTCGGGTGCGTGCCGTTTAAACGAAGCGCTGCGGCTACCTGGTGCAATAATTCTTTGCTGTCGAAGGGTTTTGTAAGAAAGCCAAATACGCCGCGCTGGGTAGCACGTACCGCGTCTGGAATAGAACCGTGTGCCGTTAATATGATGACGGGTAAAGTCGGGTGCGCGGTATGCACAGATTCGAGCAAAGCCATGCCATCCATGGCCGGCATGCGCAAGTCGCTGATGACAATATCCGGGCGCTGCAACGCAATCGCCGACATGGCTTCAACGCCGTTATTGGCAGTTGCAGTGTCATAGCCGGCTGCGCGCAAGCGTATGCTGATCAGCTTCAGTATGTCTTGATCATCATCTACGATGAGTATGTAAGGTTTATGCATGTGTTATATCTAGTTGCTGGATTTGGAGTCGCGGTCGTTCATGGTCTTTTCAATGTTTTTCAGTTCATTGAGCTTTTGTTCCAATACTTTATTTTTCAGTTCCATCGCTTCGTATTTCTGCTGGATAGACTCAAGTTTCTTGTTGTCTTCCCGGCTCTTCTGCAGCTGCTTTGTATAATCTGTTGTGTATTCATACAGCAGGCTGATCAAAGCAAAATCTGAAGGATGCAGCGTGTTTTCCTGTAATAAATCCTGAAGCAAATTCTGTGCCTTTGCATTATCGCGTAAGCGGCTGGTAGGGAGGGCAAACATGGATGCCAGTTTGAAGCGATTCTGCAGGTTATTTTTATTTTCAGCCAGTGTCTGGTTAGTTTCTGCAAATACTTTCTTTTGCATTTCCGGTGTAAGGTTTGAGTAGTTATCAATAAAAGCCAGTAGTTCCATCGCGTTATTTTGTTTAAAAGTGCTGGTTTTCATGGTGTTGATTCTGGCAACATTGCTATTGGAGGCAGTGTTGACGATTGCTTTATTGCTGCACGCACAGCTTAAAACAAGGCTGCAAAGTAATACTGTAAAATTTTTACGGTTCATCTGAATCTCAATTTTCTGATTTTATTATTTTAGGTAAAGTCACGACAAAGTGCGCACCTTGATTCGAAGGGGCAAGTTCAATGCTGCCATCGTGCGCCTGCACGAGGTCTTTTGTAATCGCCAGGCCGAGGCCACTACCGCTAATTAAGCTCTTATGTACATTCGAGCTTCTGTAAAAGGGGGAGAAAAGCTTTTCCTGGTCAGCTTTATCCAGACCAGGGCCATTATCAATCACTTCAATAATAAATCGGCTTTTGTCTTCAGCGGTGCATATTTTAATATGTCCAAGCTCAGGGCTGTATCGCACGGCATTGGAAACAAGATTATCTAGAATAATCGTCAGTTTTTCGTAGTCCGCTGTTATTTGATTGAGGTTGAAAATAGTTTCAATGACCAGTTGCTTGTTACGAATGCTGAGTTCGTGTGCATCAATAACCTTGTTAATCAGATCCGGCAAGCTGATCTGCTGCAAATTGAGTTTGAGCTGTATGGATTCCAGCTTGGTGTAGTTAAGCAGATTTTCAATCATGCGCTGCAGGCGGATCGTATTATCTCTTAATATGTGGGTGATTTCTGCCTGCTGCGTAGACAGTGTGCCGCCTATGCCATCATTCAGTAACTCGGTAGCCTCCCTTATTGCGGTTAATGGCGTTTTAAGTTCATGCGAGATATGGCGCAGGAATTGCTGTTTCTGTTCGTTAAGTTCCTTGAGTTCGGCACGCAGCCAATCCAGCCGCTGACCTAGAAGCCGCAAATTTCCAGGGCCGTCGATAGCAATTTCCTGGTCATAACTGCCTTCACCAAGCGCTTTGATGGCTTTATCCATGCGACGGATCGGGCGGGCTAGCATAAAAGCGATGCAGCCGGCCACTAACAGTGCCAGCGGGATTAATACCAGACTCTGTACGAATAAAGTCCTTTGCGTCTTTTTTGCAGCAAGGGTAAGTTGTGACGATGTTTTATCTATTGCCGCATTGTTTTCTTCAATAATCACCTCGATTTGCTGCGTAAGCTGGCTGAAGGTATCTAAAAAATCCAATTGTGTAGTTTGCGTGCCGATAGAATTCAGGATTAGCTGGTTGAGCTGTTGAGTCTGCTGACGCAAGGCGTTGATTTTTTCCAATTGCGGGCGATAAGTCGTTAGCTGCTGCAGTTCCACAATAGCTAAGTTGAATTTGCTGTCAGCCTGTTTGTAATTTCTGAACAGCACATCATCCTGCAGCACATAGTATTGCCTGATGCTGCGTTCCATTAAATACACCTGCTCTTGCAGTGTGCGCGCTGCACGTGTCGTTTTGACGGCGTTATAAATGGTGATTTCACTTTGTTCGGCAAGTTTATCAAATGCAATATTGGCATTGGTAAAAGCCCATAAAAGAGGAAAAATGGCGAATGCGAAGCCAATGAGCAGCAGCTTCAGAAACGAGCCTGGATAATGAATGCGCATGGGTTAGTCGCGGTCAATCTTTGCAAACATCCAGTATAATTGATAGATGACTAAATTATCTATTATTGTGGCTGTTGCTAAAAACAGGGTGATTGGGATCAACAATACATTACCTTGGCATCTGCCGGAAGATTTAAAACGTTTCAGAGCCCTTACTATGGGGCATCATATTATTATGGGACGCAAAACCTATGAGTCCCTGGGGCGATTGCTACCAGGACGTACCACCGTGATTGTGACGCGCAATCAGGATTACAAAGTTGAAGGTGCGCTGATTGCGAGCTCACTGGAATCCGCCATCACCTTATGTAAGGATGATGACGAGATATTTTTGATTGGCGGTGCCGAGCTCTATCAGGATGGGCTCAGGCTTTCAAGCAAGCTTTATATTACAGAACTGGATTTGCAGGTAGATGGCGACGCGCACTTCCCGCAGTATCCTGCAGAAGAATGGCAGCAGGTTTCGCGTGAAACGCATATTTCAGAGCAGGGGCTGACTTTTAGCTACGTTACTTACCAACGCAAGTAACGTAGCGTTTTAGTGCGCCTTATAACTCCACACAGTCTACATAGTAAATCGCTTTTCCGTCTTCCACGCGTTTTACCAGGCCGTGTACATCGGTTTCAAAACCCGGGAAGCGTTCATTGAATTCCCGCGCGAATTTCAGGTAGTTCACAATAATCCTGTTGAACTGTTCGCCTGGAATCAAGAGCGGAATGCCAGGAGGGTAGGGTGTCAGCAATACAGCGGTAATGCGGCCTTCTAGTTCATCAATCGGTACACGATCAATTTTTCGATGTGCCATTTTTGCAAATGCATCGGTCGGTTTCATGGCTGGTATCATGTCTGACAGATACATTTCGGTCGTCAGGCGTGCAACGTCATTGGCTTTGTAAACTTCATGGATCTGCGTACACAGATCACGCAAGCCCATACGCTCGTAACGCGGCTGTTTCTGCACAAACTCAGGCAATACTTTCCATAATGGCTGATTCTTGTCGTAGTCGTCTTTAAACTGCTGCAATGCCGCCACCATCGTGTTCCAGCGGCCTTTGGTAATGCCGATGGTGAACATGATGAAGAATGAATACAGGCCGGTTTTTTCAACAATCACACCATGTTCAGCCAGGTATTTCGTTACAATCGCGGCCGGGATTCCGAACTCTTCAGAGAAATCACCATCGATATCCAAACCTGGTGTAATAATGGTCGCCTTGATCGGATCCAGCATGTTGAAGCCTTCGGCCAGATTGCCGAAGCCGTGCCAGCTTTCGTTGGCCTTCAGCATCCATGCTTCGCGCTCTTCAATACCTTCTTCTGAAAGATCATTCGGGCCCCAGACCTTGAACCACCAGTCCGTGCCCCATTCTTCATCCACCTTGCGCATCGCGCGGCGGAAATCCAGTGCTTCCATGATCGATTCTTCTACTAACGCCGTGCCGCCCGGTGCTTCCATCATTGCCGCAGCGACATCGCAACTCGCAATAATCGAATATTGCGGGCTGGTAGAGGTGTGCATCAGATAGGCTTCATTGAAGACATCGCGATCCAGGTTGTTCTGTTCGGCATCCTGCACCAGAATCTGTGAAGCCTGACTCAGGCCTGCCAGCAGTTTGTGCGTTGATTGCGTAGAGAACACCATGCTTTCCTTGCAGCGCGGACGGTCAGCGCCAATCGCATGGTAATCGCCATAGAAGTCATGGAACGTTGCATGGGGTAACCAGGCTTCATCAAAATGCAGGGTATCGATTTTGCCATCCAGCATTTCCTTGATTTCTTCTACGTTGTACAGCACGCCGTCATAAGTAGACTGCGTGATGGTCAGTACACGTGGTTTTGCATTTTTATCGGTCGCGAATGGGTTGCGTTCGATTTTTTTCTGAATGTTTTCCCAGGCAAACTCGCTTTTCGGAATCGGCCCGATAATGCCGAAATGGTTACGTGTCGGCATTAAAAATACAGGAATCGCACCAGTCATGATGATGGAATGCAGCACAGATTTGTGGCAGTTACGATCCACTACAACAATATCTCCTGGTGCAACCGTGCTATTCCATACGATTTTGTTAGAGGTTGAAGTGCCGTTGGTGACGAAGTACAGGTGGTCACAGTTGTAGATGCGCGCAGCATTACGTTCTGACGCGGCAACCGGGCCTGTGTGGTCAAGCAGTTGGCCTAATTCATCTACGGCGTTACACACATCGGCGCGCAGCATGTTCTCGCCGAAAAACTGATGGAACATCTGGCCAACCGGTGACTTTAGGAAAGCGACGCCGCCGGAGTGGCCAGGACAGTGCCATGAGTAAGAGCCGTCAGCCGCATAGTGTGTCAGCGCTTTAAAGAAAGGCGGCGGCAGGCTGTCTAGATAGGCTTTCGCTTCACGGATAATCAGGCGTGCTACAAACTCGGGCGTATCTTCGTTCATGTGAATGAAGCCGTGCAGTTCGCGCAGCACGTCGTTTGGAATATGGCGTGAGGTACGAGTTTCACCGTGCAGGAAAATAGGTATTTCCTCGTTACGGTGACGAATTTCAGCCACAAAGTTACGCAATTGTTCAATAGCCTCGGGTTTTTCTTCAATAAACTCTTCATCATCGATAGAGAGAATAAATGCCGATGCACGGCTCTGCTGCTGTGCAAATGAGGTCAGGTCGCCGTAGCTGGTCACACCCAGCACCTCGGTGCCTTCTTCTTCAATGGCACGGGCCAGCACGCGGATACCCAAACCTGATGAGTTTTCAGAACGGAAGTCTTCGTCAATGATGACGACAGGGAAACGGAATTTCATAGTAACCTTTTGTGTATTAGTGCCTTGCTCGTCATTCTGGTCTTTGCCGGAATGACGGGGATATTAAATTTTAGGCAATGTTACGCCTACTTGCCCCTGGTATTTACCGCCACGGTCTTTATAACTGGTTTCGCAGACGTCATCTGCATCCGCTTCGAAGAACAGCACTTGCGCGCAGCCTTCATTGGCGTATATTTTTGCCGGCAGCGGGGTTGTGTTGCTGAACTCCAATGTGACATAACCTTCCCACTCGGGTTCAAACGGGGTCACGTTTACAATAATACCGCAGCGCGCGTAAGTAGACTTGCCAAGACAGACTGTCAGCACATTGCGCGGGATACGGAAGTATTCAACCGTACGTGCCAGCGCGAATGAGTTGGGTGGAATGATGCAATAGTCTGCATTGACTTCAACGAATGAATTCGGGTCAAAATTCTTTGGGTCAACGATGGTGCTGTTAAGGTTGGTAAATAATTTAAACTCTTTAGAGCAGCGAATATCATAGCCATAGCTGGATGTGCCGTAAGATACCAGGCGCTGGCCTTCGGCATTGACTTTTACCTGATTGGGCTCGAACGGCTCTATCATGCCATGTTGTTCTGCCATGCGGCGTATCCATTTGTCAGATTTAATGCTCATAAGTGTCTAAATTTGCAGAGTTAAAAGTGAATCGCATTATAAAGCTTAACTAGCGATAAATGCTGAAAAAATATCAATTTTTAGCCGAAAAAAAACCTCACAAACCAAGGCCGGCTGTGAGGTTCTTTTGCAAACTGATTGTGTAGCTAAAACTTAGTGTTTATCGCCACCCAATTCAATGCTGTAACGCCAGAACTGGTCTTCAGATTCAAAGATAACGCCGGACTCTTTCGGGTCGCGGTTGCCGGCAGTATATTGATGCAATGGTGTTTTGTCTTCTGCCCAGGCTTTCACAATCGGGTCTACCAGGCGCCATTGCGCTTCTACTTCGCTGATGTGCAGATATTGTGAAGGGTCGCCTTCCATCAGGTTCAGCATCAGGGTTTCGTATGAGTCGATGGTTTCATCGCCTTGCTGGCGTTGCGGTGCATCGATACTCAATGTGCGGGTTGCAATATCCAGGCCTGGAATCTTGGATTCGATTTCCATTTTGATGCATTCGCGCGGCTGTATATTGATGGTGAGCCAGTTTTGATGTTGCCCCGCAACCAATTCCATCGGTGCTTTTTTAAAGCGGATTGAAATCGCAGTGTTGCCTTCGTGCATACGTTTTGCAGTGCGCACGTAGAATGGCACGCCTTGCCAGCGTGGATTATCGATAAACAACTTGACTGCGGCATAGGTTTCGGTGTGGCTTGATTCAACGCCGTCACGTTTCAGTTCTTCCAGATAACCCGTTACGTTCTCGCCATGTCCATCGCCTACACATACGCGGCCGGCAGCGTATTGTGCACGGAATGCCTGCTTGTTCAGGTTCTTGGTATCGACGGGGCGGATGGATTGCAGCAGTTTGATTTTTTCAGCGCGGATGCTGTCAGGCGTCAGGTCTTTTGGCTTTTCCATTGCAACCAAAGCCAGTGTTTGTAATAAATGGCTTTGGAACATATCACGTAATGCGCCGGTTGCATCATAAAAAGTAGTACGGTCGCCTACACCCAAAGTTTCATTATTGGTAATCTGCACGTGGTCAATGTGTTCGCTGTTCCACAGTGGCTCAAACATTGTATTGGCAAAGCGTGTGAGCATGATGTTTTGTATCGCAGACTTGCCCAGGTAGTGGTCAATACGGTAGATCTGGCTTTCTTTGAGGTATTTGGTCAGTTCAGTCTGTAATGCCTGTGCGCTTGGCAGGTCGGTGCCGAATGGTTTTTCAATCAATACGCGGCGCCAGTATTTGCTTTCATCTACCAAACCTACGCCGGAGAGCTGCTCAACAATTACTGCAAAGTCTGTAGGGCGTACAGACAGGAAATAAGCCAGATTCTGCGGAAATACGGATTCGTCGCCTAATGTTGCCGCCATTTTCCGGAATGAGTCAGCATCAGTCGGCGGGTTTGAGTGGTAGTGGTTACGTGCGATAAAACGGTCATAGACTTTCTGGTCGTAACCATCTTTAAATTTTTTATCAAGCATGCCTTTGACTTCGGCTTGCCATTCGTCGCGGGATAATTCACTGCGGCCCACAGATAGAATCTTCATATCATCAGCAAGACGGCCTGCTGCATCCAGACGGAATAAGCCGGGCATTAACTTAATGCGTGATAAATTACCGCTTGCGCCAAAAAGTACAAGGGTACAGGGGTCTATTTGTTTAGCCATTATTTCAAATTCTCTCGATAGGTTTTTACAGATACCTGCGCTACTTTTTAAGTTAAAATAGCCAGTTATTAAATTTATCGTAATTATACCGAAAAAGGCACTACTGTTTTATGCAAAAATCACAAACAACTCAAGTTAAATCACTGACATTGGCAAACAATCAAACCTCACGCTGGCATAGTTTCAGTTCGCAGGATGAGATCAACCAGGCTACCGTAAAACGTATTCTTCAGGCGGCTGACGAGGCTATAGCCCAATATGGCAGTTTTCTGATTGTGTTGGCCGGTGGCGGCACACCTAAAATTGTGTACCAGCTGCTGGCAAAAGAGCAGGCAGATTGGGCTAAGTGGCATGTGTTTCATAATGATGATCGTTGTCTGCCGGTCGATCATGCAGAGCGCAACAGTAAAATGGCGCGCGAAGCATGGTTGAATCATGTTGCAATTCCACAGGCGCAAATCCATGATATTCCTGCTGAGCTGGGTAATATTGAAGGTGCCAAGGCCTATGCAAAAACGCTGGCTGGTGTGCGTAGTTTTGACCTCGTGATCCTGGGGCTGGGGGAAGATGGCCATACTGCGTCTTTGTTTCCGAACCAGCCTGTTGATAACAGTGCTGACGCTGTACCTGTGTTTAACTCACCAAAACCGCCTGCTGAGCGCGTCACCATCAGCCAGAATCGTTTGAACAATACGCATGAGGTGCTATTTCTGGTAACAGGTGCCGGCAAACAGGAAGCGGTTGATCACTGGTTGAATGGCGTTGCGATTCCGGCAACATTGATTGCGCCCGCCCGCGGTGTCGATGTCTACTGCTTTGGCGTCAAGGTCGCTGCGTAGCAGCGGGCACTTGACGGACTAACTCTGGCGGTCGGGATTAATATCTAACTCTCTGTTTTTGTTATAAAGTAACCTTTGGCAAAATTATGCATGATTGCCAGAGGTTCGCGCAGCGCGCCTTTTGATAACATGCCACTTGATGTCCAGCACGTGCTTGAGGCGGCAGCGTAAGTGACAGTTAGCCCCTGTCCCAGATGACCGGCTTCTACCAGTTTTTCTGTTCGCCACAGATGATAGGGCTCCGACACAATAATCATGGTTTTGATATTCGCTGACTTTAGAATCGGCGCCGAAAATTCAAGATTTTCTTTTGTCGAGCGTGAGTGTGTTTCTGTCAGCATCGTGCCTCTGTAGCCTTTTTGTTTTGCATAGGCCACCATGAATTCCGCTTCAATCCTGCTGTTTTCATTGTCACGTCCGCCACTCATGGCTAATATGGATACAATGCCTTGCTCTGCCAGCGACAGCCCTCTGTCGACACGGCCTGTCAGGCATGGATTGGGCGCACCATGTAAATTAGTGCGATTCCCCAGTATCAGTGCTGCATCATATTTTGCAGTCGGCGGGTTTGCAAGTGATTGCCTGGCGTGCAGGCTGATTATTGTGAATAGCATCAGGTAAGCGGTTGTGAACGCAATAACCAGAAAGATAACAAGCCGGTGCAGAGGTTTGAAATTAAATAATTGATTCAATAATGCTTTCAATTTAAATCATGTTCTGCACGCGGCTGATGCTGACTTCTAGGTGTTTTGAATCACAATGTTCGGGAACTTGCTGCTGTGATCCAGGCTGGTATTGGCAATTTTGATTGCGGCTTTACGTGCAATTTCTTTGTAAATACCGGCAATCTTGCTGTTCGGATCTGCAATCACGGTTGGTTTTCCGCTATCTGCCTGCAGGCGAATGCCGATGTCCAAAGGCAGGGAGCCCAATAAATCCACATTGTAGTCTTTGGCCATCAGTTCACCGCCACCTGCACCGAAGATGTGTTCTTCATGGCCGCATTTGCTGCAGATGTGGGTGCTCATGTTTTCTACAATACCCAAAATCGGGATATTCACTTTTTCAAACATCTTGAGGCCCTTGCGCGCATCAAGTAGCGCGATGTCCTGTGGCGTAGTTACAATAATCGCGCCTGTTACAGGAATTTTTTGCGATAAAGTCAGTTGAATATCACCCGTACCCGGCGGTAAGTCGATAATCAGGTAATCCAGATTCTGCCAGTTGGTTTCGCGTAATAATTGTTCCAGTGCGCCAGTGACCATTGGGCCACGCCATACCATAGGCGTATCAGTATCAATCAGGAATCCGATAGACATAGCTTGTATGCCATGTGCCCGCATCGGTTCCATGCTTTTTCCATCTGTGCTTTCAGGACGGCCACTGATGCCTAGCATCTGTGGTTGGCTTGGGCCGTAAATATCCGCATCCAGCAAACCTACGGTCGCACCTTCTGCGGCAAGTGCCAAAGCCAGGTTGACTGAAGTGGTAGATTTGCCGACACCGCCTTTGCCTGAGGCAACGGCAATGATGTTTTTAACGTTAGGCAGCAGGCTCACGCCTTGCTGTGCTTTGTGCGCAACAATTTTACTGCTCACATTGACAGTCACATTCCCTATGCCATCAAGACTTAGCAGCGCATCTGCCACCAGTTTCTGAATATCGGCCATGATTGATTTTGCAGGGTAGCCAAGTACGATGTCCAAGTTGACATCATTACCGTTAATTTTGATATTTCTTGCTGATTTCCCACTCACAAAGTCTTTGCCGGTGTTGGGATCTATACATACTTTCAGCGTGCTTTGAATGAGTAACTCTGTAATAGCCATTGCTTGAATTCCTGATTAATAAAAGTGCCTGTAGGTTAATTAAGTTGAGTAAAAAGATGGGTTATTCTAACTGATTGTAGGGTCGATTGTATAAGTGGCTTGGTTATTTTGCAGAAAAATCTGATCATTTAAATATGAGAATCCCGCTAATGTGTAGAAAAGCGGCAATCATAGCTGGGTGAACCATGCAGCATTTGTTAGAATAGCGTTTTAGCTTAATAGATCCATTTATCTCATGGCAATTTCAAACGCTCCCCGTAAAATTCTTGTTACTTCAGCGCTTCCTTACGCAAACGGCAGTATCCATCTTGGGCATCTGGTCGAGTATATTCAAACTGACATCTGGGTGCGATTTCAAAAAATGCAGGGGCATACTGTGCATTATGTCTGTGCTGATGATACGCATGGCACGCCTATCATGCTGCGTGCCGAAAAAGAAGGCATCACGCCGGAGACCCTGATTGGCAATGTACATAAAGAACATAGCGCTGATTTTTCAGAATTTCTGGTTGGCTTTGATAATTATTATTCGACTAATGCACCTGAAAATAAAGAACTGTCGCAAGGCATCTACAAGAAACTGAAAGCAGCCGGCAAGATTGCCACTAAAACCATCGAGCAGTTTTATGATCCGGTCAAGAACATGTTTTTGCCAGACCGATTTATCAAGGGTGAATGTCCTAAATGCCATGCCAAAGATCAGTATGGTGATTCATGTGAGGTTTGTGGCGCTACTTATAATCCTACCGAATTGATCAATGCCTATTCTGCGGTATCTGGTGCAGCACCGGTGCGCAAGGAGACAGAGCACTATTTCTTTAAGCTGTCAGAGTGTGAGGACTTTCTCAAAAATTGGACGCGCTCCGGCACATTGCAGGGTGAAGCAGCCAACAAGATGGGCGAGTGGTTCGAGAATGGCCTGAATGACTGGGATATTTCCCGCGATGCGCCTTATTTTGGCTTTGAGATTCCTGATGCGCCAGGTAAGTATTTTTATGTTTGGCTGGATGCGCCGATTGGCTACATGGCGAGCTTTAAAAATCTTTGCGCTATGAGTCAGCAAAAGGCTGACGGAAATCAGAAAGCTGGCCTTGATTTTGACGAATACTGGAAGCAGGATTCAACGACCGAGCTTTATCATTTTATCGGCAAGGATATTCTGTATTTTCATGCCTTGTTCTGGCCAGCAACGCTTGAATTCTCAGATTACCGCACACCCACACAGATTTTTGCACATGGTTTTTTAACTGTAAACGGTGAAAAGATGAGCAAATCACGCGGCACGTTTATTACGGCACGCAGCTATCTGGAGCACATTAAGAATCCTGAATATCTGCGTTATTATTACGCGGCCAAATTGAACAGCACAATGGAGGATATTGACCTCAATCTGGAAGATTTTGTCGCACGTGTGAACAGCGATTTGGTTGGTAAGTACATCAATATTGCAAGCCGCACCGCAGGGTTTATCAATAAGCGTTTTGACGGTAAATTAATGCCATCTGCCGGTAACCCGGTGATTGCTGAAATTAAGGCGGCAGCACCATTGCTGGCTGACAGTTATGCTGAACGCGAATACAGCAAGGCCTTGCGTGAAATCATGCGCCTGGCTGACCTGGCGAATGGCTTTGTGGCTGATAAGGCACCCTGGGTGCTTGCCAAGCAGGAAGGGCAGGATGCCTTGCTGCAAGAGGTCTGTTCAGATGCGCTTGAGATGTTCCGCTTGTTGACCTTGTACTTAAAGCCAGTGCTTCCAAAGCTGGCAGAAGAGATTGAACAGTTTCTGAACATAGCACCGCTGACTTGGGCCGTAGTGGATGCGTCACTGCCGGCACAACACGGCATCAATGCTTACGAGCACCTGATTACCCGGGTTGATTCTAAACTGATTGAGGCGATGACTGAGGCCAATAAAGAGAACCTGCAAGCTACTCCGGCACCGCAGCCTCATTCCGAGCAGCGCCATGCACAGCACCAGCAGAATGAAGCCAATGCAGATGCAGAAGAGGCGGCCTACATTTCAATAGATGATTTTACCAAAGTTGATTTGCGCATCGCTAAAATCGTCAATGCGGAGCATGTAGAAGGTGCCGAGAAGCTACTTAAATTAACCCTGGATATCGGTGAAGAAAAACCGCGTCAGGTATTTGCCGGTATTAAATCCGCTTATGATCCGGCAGCCTTGGTTGGTCGATTGACAGTGATGGTGGCTAACCTTGCGCCGCGTAAAATGAAATTCGGCATGAGTGAAGGCATGGTGCTGGCCGCGAGCGATGAGCGTGGTGGGCCATTTATTCTTTCACCGGATAGTGGTGCGCAGCCAGGCATGCGGGTTAAATAGAAGCCTGATATTGGCATGCTCTAGGCTGGCTTTTATATGACTAGTCAATCCAAGTAAAAAAGCCCCTTGCTAGGGGCTTTTTTACTTGGAAATATCGGCTATTTTCTGTAAAGCTGAAGGTTGATATTTTTATTGCTTTGGTTTGTCTTTGGCAACTTTAATATCGGCTGTTTTCCCGCTTGCTGCTGCCTTTTCATTGCCTACAGCTTTAATGTTTTTGGCAGGTTTTGCTGCGCCTGCCATTTTGTTTGCTTTCGGGGCAATTGCAGTGGTGGGGCCAGTAATGGATATATTTTTTCGCAGGTTTTCCAGAGTGGCCATGCCGATGCCATCTACCTGATTCAGGTCGTCAACAGATTTGAAGCCGCCATTCTTTTTGCGGTAATCAATAATAGCCTGTGCTTTTTTAGGGCCGATTCCATCCAGACTTTCAAGTTCTGCCTGTGTTGCCGTGTTGATATTAACCCCTGCTACCGCGCTCAGGCTGAGGCTTAAAAAGACGATTAGTGCAAGTATGACTTTTTTCATTTGCGTTCCCTCGGATTAAATGCTGATGTTAATTAGAATAATTGTTCTGCAATAGCCAAACAATTATTCATTATCATATATTAAATGGGAATTTTTCCCTAATTTAATCGAGGTGTTGCAGCGAGCTAAGCGTTAATGCATTCCTTGCTGATTGCTTCTAGTGCCGCTAACGGATCATCTGCCTGTGTGATTGGTCGGCCTATGACCAAATAACTTGCGCCTAGTGACAGTGCATCAGCGGGAGTTACAATGCGCGACTGGTCATCTTTGCTTGCATTGGCCGGGCGGATGCCTGGCGTTACCAGGCAGAATCCGCTGCCCAGATTCGAGCGCAGCATTTTTGCTTCAAGCGCCGAGCAGACCACGCCATCGAGGCCTGCCTGCTGTGTGAGTCGTGCCAGATTTAACACGTGCGCTGGCAGATCAGTATGAATGCCTATCTGGCTCAGTGTCTCCTGATTCATGCTGGTTAAAACTGTGACTGCGATTAATAACGGTTTGGTTTCGCTGCTATCAACTGCCTGCTTGGCAGCCTGCATCATTTCCAGTCCGCCGCTGGCATGGACATTCAGCATCCATACGCCAAGATTGCTTGCGGCGCTGCAAGCTTTGGCAACGGTATTGGGAATGTCATGGAACTTCAGATCAAGAAAAACGCCGAAATTCGAGCGGGTCAGTTTTTCAACAAATTGAGGTCCGGCCGCTGTGAACAGTTCTTTGCCGACTTTTAAGCGGCAAAGTGCAGGATCAAGCTGATTGACTAATTTAAGTGCGCTGTCTGCATCTGCATAATCCAGTGCTACGATAATCTTTGGGTCGTGATTTTTGCTCATATTTTCTTGCATAGCTTATGTTCGTCTTTCAATTACGTTGTGCCAATATCAGATGGTGGTAGGCTCAGCCGGCAGGGCTTCCCATGCGTTGCATGCAGGGCATTGCCAATGATGGTATTTGGCTTTGAATCCGCATTGTTCACAGTGATATGCGGTTTTGTTGCCTATGGCATGGCGCACTGCCTGCTGCATCAGCTGCGTATCTTGCAGGTTACCATTCTGCGGATGACTGGTTTCCAGAATTGCGCGCGCCTGCAACAGTAAATCCAGTGTGTTCAGGCTTGGCATTTTAATCAGCTCATTACGTGCAAGCCTGGCCGCATTATCAGCGCCTTGCTCTGCAAGCGTTGCTTCATACAGGACGGCGAGCAGTGAGCCGAGCTGATAAGTCTGCAGGTAGGTCTGCAGCAGGCTCAAGCCTTCTTCCGTTTGATCCAGGGTGCGGAAACTAGCCAGTAGTTTCGGGGCAATCAGGCCCAGGTATTCAGGTTTCTGGAATTCAATGCGTTTCCAGACTGAGATGGCGGTTTTATGGTTGCCGGCTTCAGCTTCCAGGTCGCCTAGCAGCACGTTCGCACGTACACAGTTTTTATTGGCATTGAGTGCCTGGTCGAGTTCGAACCGCGCAGTATGCGTATCGTTTGCAAGTTTTGACTTTACTGCCATTTCACAGTAATAGTTCGCAATTTCGACGCGAAACGGCACACCGGAAATTCTCTCTAATTCAGTTGCTGCCTTGATTGCACGCTCCCATTCGCGTTCACGGACGTAAATTTCAAGCAATGCACGTAATGCAGGCTGGCGATACCTGTCATCATCCAGTGATTCAAAAAGCTCTTCTGCACGGTCAAACAAGCCGGCCTTGAGGTAATCCTGCGCAAGTTCTGCCGTTACCGCCAGTTTCTGCTGCGGTTCAAGCTGTTTCTTTTCCAGCAGGTGCAAATGCAGGTGGATTGCACGGTCGACCTCACCGCGTTTTCTGAACAGGCTGCCTAATGCAAAATGCAGTTCAAGGGAGTCGGTATTGGCTTGCACTGCTTCCGTAAAGGCTTCAATCGCTTTATCCTGCTGATTGGTAATGAGAAAATTCAAGCCCTTGAAGTAGGCCGCGGGCAATGCGGTGGATTCAGCTAATAGCTGCTTCAAGTCGACGCGCGCCGCCAGCCAGCCTAAACTGAAAAATAGGGGTAGGGCTAACAGCCACCAGAACTCGAATTCCATGTCATGTCACTTTTTATCATGTTATATGTGACATTTTACCTTAATTGCGTTTGTGAGAAGTGAGATAAAAAATAAGGGTAAAGCAAAACATAATTAGCCACAGATGAACGCAGAGACGGGCGGATAAAATCTAAAATCATCATCGCAAGCCTAATAAACAAAATGACTCGGTGTGCAGCATCATTAAAGACTATCAAACGTTGTCCAGCCAGAACAAAAATCCGGGATAGCGAGGTTTGGTTCTAACCGTGTTGGTCTGCGTTGATTAATGGTCAGTTAGATTTTTCAGGAATCAATATTCCAGACATAAAAAAACGGCAGCCATAGGGCTGCCGTTTTAAATGGAACTAAAACAATTTTTAGCTTAAATCGACTCGTTCGCGTAACTCTTTACCAGCTTTAAAGTGCGGTACATGTTTTTCAGGTACTTGCACTTTGCTGCCTGTTTTAGGGTTGCGACCTAAGCGCGGCGGACGATAATTCAAACTAAAGCTTCCAAAGCCTCTAATTTCAATGCGCTCGCCAGCAGCAAGGTTATCTGACATTGCATCCAGAATGGCCTTGACTGAAAGTTCGGCATCTTTCATCACCAGTTGCGGAAAACGCTCCGCCAATAGCGTGATTAGCTCAGATTTTGTCATTATTATCTGCCTTGTTAACTACTTAATTATTTTTTGCTGTCCAACTTGGCTTTTAATAAAGCGCCAAGATTGGTTGTACCAGCAGCTGCACCGTCATCTGGTAATTGAGCAGCTTCTTTAGTTTTAGCAGATTTAGCTTTTGGTTTAGCTTCTGATTTATCTTCAGAAGATGCGCCTGATGGATCCGCAGTCAATTGTTTTACGCCTAATGAAATGCGTTCTTTTTCAACGTCAATCGCCAGGATAACAGCTTCCAGTTCGTCACCTTTTTTGAAGTTGCGGATTGCTTCTTCGCCAGATTGTGTCCATGACAGGTCAGACAGATGAACTAAACCGTCGATGCCGCCTGGCAAGCCGATGAATACGCCGAAATCAGTGATTGATTTGATTTGACCAGCAACTTTGTCGCCTTTGGCGTGAGTTGCAGAGAAGTCATCCCATGGGTTTGGCTGGCACTGTTTCATGCCCAATGACAGGCGACGGCGTGCTTCATCAATCTCAAGGATCATTACTTCAACTTCGTCGCCCAATTGTGCGATTTTGCCCGGGTGAATGTTTTTGTTTGTCCAGTCCATTTCTGAAACGTGAACCAAACCTTCGATACCTGGTTCGATTTCAACGAAAGCACCGTAGTCAGTCAGGTTGGAAACTTTACCGAACAGACGTGTGCTTACTGGGTAACGGCGCGCTAAAGCAACCCATGGGTCATCGCCCAATTGTTTGATACCCAATGAAACGCGGTTTTTCTCTTGATCGAATTTCAGGATCTTGGCTTCAACTTCTTCACCAACAGTCAGAACTTCTGATGGGTGTTTTACACGACGCCATGCCAAGTCAGTGATGTGCAGCAAGCCATCGATGCCGCCCAGGTCAACGAATGCACCGTAGTCAGTGATGTTTTTAACGATCCCTTTAACTACTGCGCCTTCGGTCAATGTGCCGATCAGTGCTTCGCGGTCAGCGCCAGCGCTTACTTCCATCACTGCACGACGTGAAACAACGATGTTGTTACGCTTGCGGTCAAGTTTGATTACTTTCAAATCACATTCTTTGTTTTCGAATGGAGTTGTGTCTTTTACTGGGCGAACGTCAACCAGTGAGCCTGGCAGGAATGCCATGATGCCGTTTACAGATACACGTAAACCACCTTTAACTTTACCGCTTACGAAGCCTTTAATGATACGGCCTTCGTTCATTGCGTCTTCAAGATCCAACCATGTTTCCATGCGTTTAGCTTTTTCGCGTGAAAGTACAGTTGAGCCAAAGCCGTCTTCTAGTTTTTCAATGGCTACTTTAACAAAGTCACCCACTTGAACCTCAAGTTCGCCTTGAGCATTACGGAATTCAGCAGCGTCGATAACGCTTTCAGATTTAAGACCAGCGTTAACGATCACGTGGTCGTTATCAACTGAGGTTACTTCAGCCGTGATTACTTCGCCAGAACGCATTTCCTGACGTGCCAAGCTTTCTTCAAAAAGCGCAGCAAAAGATTCCATCGGTGAAGCAGAAGATGTAGTAGAAGCCATTAAAAAAAATACCTAAGATTAATCCCACCTAGCAGCGGGGTAGTTAAAAAAACTGCACATCTGTGTGATGTAGCAGGCCTTTAAAGTTTATACAAAAACTTTGAACCGATGATTATAACTAAAACATTGAAAAATAAAAGACTATTTACAATTTTTATTGTGTTTTTTTATGTCCGAAACTCTGCAAAACGGTATCGACGGCTTTCGCAATGCTTAAATGATCTGTTTCAAGCAGGATTGCATCTGCCGCCATGACTAACGGAGCGCTTGCTCTGCCTTTGTCCCTGGCATCGCGCTCCTGTAAATCGAGCAGGATTGCCTCATAATCAGCAGGCAGTCCTTTGCCGAGCAGTTGTTTGTAGCGGCGCTCGGCACGGGTTGCTGTTGAAGCGGTTAAAAATACCTTCAATTGCGCATCGGGAAATATCACGGTGCCCATGTCGCGACCATCTGCTACCAGACCTGGCGCCTGGCGGAAATTGTGCTGTAAATCGACCAATGCGGCTCTGAGTGCGGCGTGCACTGCAACTTGAGATGCACCTTTACCAATCTCTTCGGTACGAATCTGTTCTGAAATGTCAGTGTCATTTAAATATACCTGTGCATTTTTAAACTGGATATCCAGTTTTGCTGCACATGCGGCGACGGCTTCGGCATTGCCCCAGTCGATATTGTTCTGTCTGGCGGCAAAAGCGACTACACGATATAGCGCACCTGAGTCCAGGTAACCAAAACCCAGCGCTTCGGCCACGAGTTGTGCGACGGTTCCTTTGCCGGATGCAGAAGGGCCATCTATGGCAATGACTGGGATCGTGTTTTGAGCGGTGTTATTCATTTACAAAATTTATCGTTCTGGTTTTAATAATCAATTGGATTTAATGACTGTAAGCGCGGATCATAGTCACATCAATGCAGATAATACAGGAGCGCATATCATGGCTAAAACATTCTCGTTTGCAATTTTACACTTTACCGTTGCCTTTACGGTAGGCTATCTGCTCACCGGTAGTGTTATGGTCGGTGGCTTGCTCGCCGTGATTGAGCCTGCCTGCAATACGGTAGTGTTCCATTTTCACGAAAAAGCATGGAAACGTTTTGAGGAAAACAGTCCGGAGCAGCATGCCAGAGCCTTTAACCCGGGCTGGATTCACTTACACTAGATTTTCTGGCATTACATTGTGTGGCTAAGAAACCAGTTTTTTAAACTCTGCGAAGTAATTCGGGAATGTTTTTGCCACGCAATTAGGGTCATTAATCACAATCGGCACATTTCCTAATGATACCAGTGAGAAGCACATCGCCATGCGGTGATCATCGTAAGTGTCGATTACCGCATTAGGGATAAGCTGTGTCGGTGGTGTGATCTTGATATAGTCCGTGCCTTCTTCAACGATCGCACCTACTTTACGCAGTTCTGTTGCCATGGCCGCGATACGGTCGGTTTCTTTTACGCGCCAGCTTGCAATGTTGCGCAAGGTGGTCGTGCGTTCTTCATTTGTATTGCCCTGGGCAAACAGCGCAAGTATAGCCAAGGTCATTGCCGCGTCCGGGATGTGGTTGCAATCCAGGTCGATCGCTTTGATCTTTTCCGCTTTGCTGGCCGTGATATGGTTTTCAGCATAATGGATATGGCCGCCCATTAATGCCAGCGCCTCGGCAAAACGCACGTCGCCCTGTATGCTATGTTTACCCAGGCCTTCGACGGTAATATTGCCTGCGATTGCACCGGCAGCGAGGAAGTAGGATGCGCTGGAAGCGTCACCTTCAACAAAAATCTGGCTTGGTGAACGATAGCTGCTATTGGCTGGGATGGTAAAACTCTGCCAGCCGTTACGTTCTACGCTGATACCAAACTTGGCCATCAGGTTGAGCGTGATTTCGATGTATGGCTTGGATATCAGTTCGCCAACGACTTCAATCGTAGCTTGCTGTTTTGTGAGCGGCAGCGCCATCAGCAGCGCGGTCAGGAACTGGCTGGAAACATCGCCGCGAATTTTAATTGCGCTATTCAGGTGTAGTGACGCTGCGGATATTTTCAGCGGGGGGAATCCCTCGTTTTGCAAATATTCAATTTGAGCACCTGCCTGGCGTAAAGCGTTTACCAGGTCACCGATGGGTCGCTCGTGCATGCGTGGCACACCTGAGAGCTGATAATCGCCATTGGCAAAAGCCAAGGCGGCCGTAAGCGGGCGAAAAGCGGTTCCGGCATTGCCTAAAAACAAATCGGCATTTTTATTCGGAAAGTTGCCATTACAGCCGGTTACGCGCCATGCATTCTCGGCAAAGTTCTCCAGTTCGATGCCCAGTGCCTGTAGCGCTTCCAGCATGCGTGAAGTGTCATCCGAGGCTAGCAGATCGCGTATTTCTGTCACGCCATCAGCCAATGCTGCCAGTAATAATGTACGGTTTGAAATGCTTTTTGAGCCAGGCAGGGTGATTGTGCCTTGTGCTTGGATGCCGGCTGATAGGGTGAGTTGTTCCATTTTACGGTTTGCGCTTAATTTGAGTATCGGGTTGAAATGAAGGGAAAGGTTACTGGTTGTGTTTTATGGATCCACCCCAGTTATTGCGCGCAACACTTGCGCGTTCAAACAGAGCTTCCAGGCCTGCACCGTCTTCTGATTTAAGTAATTCCTGCAATTTTTTAAGTGCTTGCTGGTATATTTCAAGCTCATTTAAAAGAGCCGTTCTGTTTGCAAGGCTGATGTCGCGCCACATTTCGGGATGGCTGCCAGCAATACGCGTAAAGTCCCTGAAGCCGCTGGCAGCGAAGCTGAACAGTTGCTCGGCATTCGGTCTGGATGCAATGTCATCTACCAGAGCAAATGCCAGCAGGTGCGGCAAATGACTCACAGCGGCAAAGATACCGTCATGCGTTGCGGCGGTCATTTCGCTTACATTTGCGCCGCAGGTCTGCCACAGCGTTTTTACCTGCTGTATCGCTTGAGCGTCGGTGGCTGGCGCAGGAGTCAACACCACATTCTTGCTGTAATACAAATCGGCCATCGCCGCACGGACGCCGCTTTTTTCTGCGCCTGCAATCGGGTGTCCGCCTACAAACTGGTTAAATTGAGTGCCTAAAACCTCCTGGGCATATTGCATCACGTCACTTTTGGTGCTGCCGGCATCGGTAATCACAGTTGATGCAGCCAGATGTGGCTTAATTGCACTCAGGATAGAGGGGGTCTGGGCAACCGGCGCTGCAATCAGAATCATATCCGCATTTTTGACTGCGGCTGCAATATCACTGGTGGCTGCATCAATCACACCTAAATCAATAGCTGTTTGCAGGCTTTCATCAGAGCGGCCGACACCGACAATTTCCACTGTGCTTTTTGCTTTTTTTAATGCAAGTGCAACAGAGCCGCCAATCAGGCCTACGCCGAAAATAACAAGTTTTTTCAATTCAGAATCAGTTCAGTTAAATTTAGAGTGAATTGTAGCATTTAACCGGATTTTTATCCGAGCCTTGATATTGCAGGCGCGATCAGCTGAATATTCAAGCCCGCAAGATAGTGATGGTGCGCAGAGTGTTTACTTTCCTGTTTCCCACTCATTTTCTATGAGCTTTTCCAATGGTTTGAAATTTTGCTTATACGCCATTTTCTGGCTGTCTTTGATCCAGTAACCGAGATACAGGTAAGGCAGCCCTAATTGTTTCGCCCACTCAACCTGCCACATGATGTTATAGGTGCCGTAACTGGTGTTGACAGTGCTGGTGTCGTAAAAGGTATAGACCGCGGAGATGCCATCACTGACAATATCAATCACGCTGACCATCTTAAGTATCTGCTGATCCCTGAACTCTACCAATACACTTTCTACGTTGCTTTTACATAAAAAGTTCTTGTACTGCTCAGCATCTTCTTCCGGGCTGCCAGATTTGGCCTGCTCGTTGTGACGTGCGCGCTGGTATGCTGCGTAAAGCGCGTAGTGCTCCTCATGAAAATCTACCGGGACGGCTTGGACTGTCAGATTCTGATGCTGCCTGAACGCACGTTTCTGGCTGCGGCTGGGTGTGAATTTGTCTACAGGAATGCGCACGGGTATGCACTCATGGCAGTTTTCGCAGTGGGGGCGGTAAGCAAAGCTACCGCTGCGGCGAAACCCCTGATGTATCAGACTGCTGTAAACGTCGGCATCAATGAGATGCTGCGGTGCGGCAATCAGGCTTTGCGCCATTCTGTCGGGTAGGTAGCCGCAACTGTAACCTGTGGTGACATAAAATTGCAGCTTTTGCAGAGGTTGATCGCCAGGTAAGCTCATGGGAGATTTAAATGCCGCATCAAGATATTATTTATGGCCGCCGATATTGGCATAAGTTTCATTATTGCAGAGTAGCGTCAGTTTTGTAATAAACTCGTCGCGGTTTATTTCGCGCGCCCCCAGGCTGGCTAGATGCGCAGTTTTCATCTGGCAATCTATCATGCCTACATGCTGGCTTTCAAGATATTTCACCAGGCTTGCGAATGCGACTTTTGAAGCGTCCGTAACGTGGTGAAACATGCTCTCCCCATAAAACATGCTGCCGATTCTGATGCCATAGCAGCCGCCTGCCAGTTTGCCGTCCAGCCATGACTCAGCCGAAATGGCATGGCCGGCTTCATGCAGTGCACAGTAGGCGTCGATAATATCCTGCGTTATCCATGTGCCGATTTGTCCGCCACGCAGCGTGCTGCTGCAGGCGGAGATCACTTCGCGAAAAGCTGTGTTGAACCGTACCTCGAATTTCTGCTTTTTTAAGGTTTTGCCGAGTGAAGCGGAAATTTTAAGATCAGACGGAAACAGTACCATGCGCGGCGCCGGACTCCACCATAAAACAGGCTCATCATCGCTGAACCAGGGGAATATGCCTTGACGGTAGGCTGCCAGCAAACGCGGAATAGAAAGGTCACCGCCGATTGCAATCAGGCCGTTAGGTTCGTGCAGTGCGTTTTGAACCGGAGGAAAATCGCAGTTTCCATCAATGCAGGCAACGCGTCCATTCGGTAGTTGGTAATAGGCATGGCTCATAAACTTAATCTTGATTAGCGGGTCTAGTTTATACTATGCTTTAAGATGTTGCTTTTTATCCTATCATTGATTTAGTACACGTGCGCTTATTTAACCATCATTTTCTGCGTATTCTGGTTGTTCTGCTTACTGCAGTGTTAATCACAAACACTGTTTATGCCGGCGGCATGATGGTGTCTGCAAGTTTTGGCGGCATGCACGGAGAGTCGGCACAAGCCGAGCTTGCAGCAGTGCATGTTCAGACGCAACACTGTCATGAACCGGGCAGTCCGGGAGATCACCATGATGCTGATGCGCTATCTGTCAACCATCAACCTTCACATTTATCCCATCACAACTGCGGGCAATGCAATCACTGCATGGCCTGTTTTTCAATGATGGTTTGCAATCAATTAAACGTGGCGTCTATTTCCAGCCAGCCTGTGTTGGCGATCGCCACGCATGAGCTTTATCTCGCACCTGCCAATTCCCAGCCAAATAAGCCGCCTATCAGTTGATTTCATATTGTAATAGATGTTTTGCGTGGCTTTGATACATAAAAGGCACTGCTATAAATCGATTCAATGGTGAAAATAAAACTTGTCTGATGTTGTCATTTTCGCCTGAGCGGAAATGGCGTAACAAGGAAGGTTTCTGGCCGTTGTTACAAAGTTTTAATTTATAGAAGATCCCTAAAGTTTGAAGTGCATTACATCAATGTCATATCAGGGTTGATGTGGCTTTGCTGCATCAACCCCAGTCAGTTACAGATGGAGGTTGTATGAGTATTTTCAAAAAAAATCCCGATCGGAACAGTTTGCTGCGATACCTGCCGGTATTGATAGCCAGTAGTTTTGTATTGAGCGGGTGTGCGGGGTTTTCTAAAGATGGCGGTTTGAATGATGTGAAGACGCTGACGCAGAAGCACATCAGGCAGGAGGTCGTCTGGCCTAAGACAGTCATGGAGCAGCAGTTGGCAGAAACACGGGTGAAAGAACTGCTGCAAAATGAGTTGGATGTTGAAAGTGCGGTGCAGCTTGCATTGCTGAACAACAAAGGCTTGCAGGCATCATTATTTGAACTTGGTATTTCTGAAGCGGATGTTGTGCAGGCCGGCCGCTTGCCTAACCCTAAGTTTTCCATGCTGTATGCCAGACGTAACGGTGATTACAAAATCGAGCAGGCACTTACGTTTAATATTTTCTCATTGCTGACGATGCCAAAAATGCTGGAAATCGAGCGCCTTAATTTCGAGAAAGCCAAGCAGCAGGCAGCCCTTGATGTGCTCAAATTAGCTTATCAGACACGATTGGCTTATTTCAATGCGGTTGCGGCGAATGAGCAGGTGGCTTATAGCGCACAGGTAAAAGAGTCAGCGGAGGCAAGTGCCGAGATGGCAAGGCGCATGGTAAAAGCCGGTAACTGGAACCAGCTGGAACTGGTGCGTGAGCAGGGATTTTATGCGGATGCCAGTCAGGATGAACTCGCTGCAAAACAAAAGCAGCAAGCATCGCATGAAGCATTGTCACGTTTGCTGGGTATTTCCGTTCATCAGCTCCCGTTACAGAAACGCCTGCCGGACTTACCCAACACCATCGCTGAGTCAGCAGAGTTTCAACAGGAGGCTTTTGAGCAGCGGCTCGATTTGCAGGCTGCACGATCACATGTGCAGGCGCTGGCTAAGCAGTTAGGGCTCACGAAAGCCACCAGCGTGATTAACGTGCTGGAGCTTGGCCCTGCGCGCGTGCTTGAGGGGCGGCGTGGAGATGCCTATAAGAATGGCGTGGATATCTCATTTGAACTGCCGTTGTTTGACTGGGGCGGTGCAAAAGTGGCAAGAGCAGAGGCGACTTACATGCAGGGGGTAAACCGCGCTGCCTATATCGCAATCAATGCACAGTCGGAAATCCGCGAGGCTCATGGCCGCTATCGTAGCAGCTACGATATTGCCCGGCACTACCATGACGAAATCGTGCCTTTACGCAAAAAAGTGCTGGACGAGAAACTGCTGCGCTATAACGGCATGCTGATCAGCCCGTTTGAGTTGTTCGCTGATGCACGTGCGCAGGTTGCTAGCGTGAAAACCTATATAGAGAAACTGAATGAGTTCTGGCTTGCCGATACTGCGCTGCAGATGACACGCATCGGTAACCTGAATGTACCGGAAGGAAAAGAATAATGGATGCTTCAAAATTAAACAGGCGGGATTTTTTCAAGCTTGCAGGTGCTGCCGGCGCAGGCATCGCTTTAAGCGCAGTCAGTAAATCGGCGATGGCGGCATTGCCTGAGATTATTTCATCGGAAAAAGCCGATACACATGCGCCGCTTTATCCCGAGACTGGCCGGCCGTATAACCCGGTAGTCACGCTGAATGGCTGGAGCTTGCCGTGGCGCATGAATGAAGGCGTGAAGGAGTTCCATCTGGTGGCTGAGCCTGTAGTGCGTGAAATCGCCCCTGGTATGAAAGCGCATTTATGGGGATATAACGGGCAAAGCCCCGGCCCTACGATTGAAGTGGTGGAAGGTGATCGTGTACGCATGTTTGTAACGAACCGGTTGCCGGAAAAAACCAGTATTCATTGGCATGGGCAGCGCTTGCCTAATGGTATGGATGGCGTGAGTGGCCTCACGCAGCCTGCGATCATGCCCGGCAAGACTTTTGTCTATGAATTTGTGGCAAAGCGTCCGGGTACGTTCATGTACCATCCGCATGCAGATGAAATGACGCAGATGGCAATGGGGCTGATGGGGAGCTGGGTCACGCACCCGAAAGACCCCAAATTCATGGCTGTGGACAGGGACTTTATCTTTTTGCTGAATGCCTATGACATCGAACCGGGCAGTTACAAGCCAAAGACCAACACCATGCTCAACTTTAATTTATGGACATGGAATAGCCGTGCCTTTCCGGGCATTGATCCTTTGGTTGTACGCAAAAATGACCGCGTGCGCATTCGTGTCGGTAATCTGACGATGACCAATCATCCAATTCATCTGCATGGCCATGAGTTTCAGGTAACGGGTACTGATGGCGGCTGGGTGCCGCCAAGCGCAAGATGGCCGGAAGTGACGACCGATATTGCGGTTGGCCAGATGCGTGCTGTTGAATTTTTGGCAGATGAGGCGGGTGACTGGGCGTTGCACTGCCATAAGAGCCATCACACCATGAATGCCATGGGGCACGAAGTGCCGACCTTGCTGGATGTTAAACAGGATGATCTGGTGAAGAAAATCAGCAATCTGGTGCCGGATTACATGGCGATGGGCGAAACCGGCATGTCAGAGATGAGCGATATGGCCGCAATGATGGATATGCCATTACCGGAAAATACGTTACCGATGATGGCAGGCACCGGCCAGTATGGTGCCATTGAAATGGGCGGTATGTTCAGCACGCTTAAGGTGCGTGAAGGTCTTGCCCGTCATGATTACAAGGACCCGGGACCCTACCGGCATCCTAAAGGTACTGTGGCCAGTGAATACATGGGCACCGATAAAGTGCCGGAAGTAAAACGGCCGCTGGTAAAACATGAGCCGGCAGCGGTAGAGGTTCAGGTGCGCAAACCGCAGGGGCATGGCGAACACAGCGGACATTGATGTGATTGATAAGCGTGAAAGGGTGAAATATGCGATACCTGATTATTAAATATCTGGTCACTGCCGGCATTGTGGTGCTGGTGTCAGAGTTCGCCAAACGCAGCGACAAGTTGGGCGGGCTGGTCGCTGCCTTGCCGCTGGTGACTGTGCTGACCTTGATATGGCTTTATGTTGAGCAGCAGCCGGTGAGCAAAATTGCCAACCATGCCTATTACACATTCTGGTATGTGCTGCCTACGCTGCCGATGTTTTTGCTTTTTCCTTATCTTTTGCAGCGGTGGGGGTTTGTCTGGGCTTTGGCTGCATGCGTGATATTGACCATGCTGGTTTTTCTAGGTTTTGCCTATGTGATGAAGCAATTTGGCATAGCCTTGTTATAAAAGAGGTTTATATAATGTAAAAATTTAGTAAAAGAGCTTTTTAATCATAAGATTAGCGCGTAAAATGCGCGGTCTTCAATCGTTTATCGAACACGCCTTGGAACAATACTCAACAATGCTGGCAAAACCCGTTCAAAGCTATCGCCCTTATTGGGCGAAGCGGTTCGGGCCTGCGCCGATTCTGCCTATGTCCCGTGCGGAAATGGATGCACTGGGCTGGGATAGCTGTGACATTATCCTGATAACAGGCGACGCCTATATTGACCACCCAAGCTTTGGCATGGCATTGGTCGGTCGACTGCTTGAAGCGCAGGGGTTTCGTGTGGGTATCATTGCGCAGCCTGACTGGCAGAATTCCAATGCATTCAAAGTGCTGGGCAAGCCGAATCTGTATTTTGGCGTGACAGCGGGCAACATGGATAGCATGGTTAACCGATATACCGCTGACAGAAAAATCCGCAGTGACGATGCTTATACGCCGGATGCCGCAGCAAACCGGCGCCCGGATCGTGCCGTGCTGGTATACAGCCAGCGCTGCCGCGAAGCTTATTCTGATGTGCCGCTGATTATTGGCAGTATTGAGGCCAGCCTGCGCCGTATTGCCCACTATGATTATTGGTCGGATAAAGTCCGCCGCAGCATTCTTGTTGATTCCAAAGCTGATATTTTGTTGTACGGCAACGCCGAGCGAGCATTGGTTGAGCTTACACATCGCATCGCCAAAGGTGAAAAAGTAGCGGATATTCAGGATATTCGCGGTACTGCATTTTTACGCAAGCGCATTCCGGAAGGCTGGAGTGAGATTGAAAGCACCAAGCTGGATCGTCCCGGTACCATAGACAAGCATGTAGACCCTTATGAAATGAAGATGGGTAAGGCAGATGCGAGCTGTGCAACTGACGACAGCAAGCCTAAAACAGATTTACCCGACGGCACCAAAGCCATTGAGGTTATACGCAAGCCTAAAGCGGATAGAACCAGACAGGTTGTGCGCCTGCCTGCCTATGAAGAAGTGGCGAATGACCCGGTGCTGTATGCACATGCGTCACGAGTGCTGCACCTAGAAGCTAACCCCGGCAACGCACGTGCGCTGGTACAGCGTCACGGTGACCGAGAGGTCTGGCTCAATCCGCCGCCGATTCCGCTTACGACTAAAGAGATGGATTATATTTACGATATGCCTTATGCGCGTAAACCGCATCCTGCATATAAAGAGGCAAAAATTCCAGCCTGGGAGATGATCCGTTTCAGTGTGAACATTATGCGCGGCTGTTTTGGCGGCTGTACATTCTGCAGTATTACCGAGCATGAAGGCCGCATTATCCAGAGCCGCTCTGAAGGATCGATTCTGAAAGAAATCGAAGAGATTCGCGATAAGGTCGATGGCTTTACCGGTGTGATTTCTGACCTGGGCGGCCCAACGGCCAATATGTATCGCATTGCGTGCAAGAGCGAATCAATCGAGAAAAACTGCCGCAAACTGAGCTGCGTTTACCCCGGCATTTGTGAAAACCTGCAAACCGACCATAGCGCCTTGATTCAGCTTTATCGTAAAGCGCGTGCGATTAAAGGTGTGAAAAAAATCCTGATCGGCAGCGGTGTGCGTTACGATCTGGCGGTGAAATCACCGGAGTATGTCAAAGAACTGGTGCAGCACCATGTGGGCGGTTACCTGAAGATCGCGCCTGAGCATAGTGAAGAAAATGTGCTGAGCAAGATGATGAAGCCAGGCATGGATGCTTATGACGAATTTAAAGCCATGTTTGAGAAATTCAGTGCCGAGGCCGGCAAGAAGCAGTATCTGATTCCTTACTTTATTGCGGCGCACCCCGGTACTACCGATGATGATATGCTCAATTTGGCGTTATGGCTTAAAAAGTACGACTTCAAATTGGATCAGGTGCAGACCTTTACACCAACGCCGATGGCTATGGCTACCGCCATGTATCACTCCGGCAAGAATCCGCTGCGTAAAGTGACGGCAGATTCAGAAGGCGTACCGATTCCTAAAGCCGGTAACGTGCGCAAACTGCATAAGGCGTTTATTCGTTACCATGACCCGAACAACTGGCCGATGCTGCGCGAGGCACTAACCCGCATGGGTCGCACTGACCTGATTGGCAGCGGCAAGCACTGCCTGATTCCCGCGTGGCAGCCGCTTTCAAACAAGCCGGTGACTACGGTGCGCGGCGAACAGCTGGAGCGCACGGTAAGGCCAAGGCGCACGACAGAGAAGAAACGTAAATATTCATAATGCTTTTTATGGGGCTGCGGGTATAGATAACTGCTGCACTGGAAAGTGCAGCGAGATATTGGCTCTGGCACCTAAGGTGGGCGGCAGTATCGGCTGTGATTGTGATATTCGGAGTGCTGATCAGTGACAGCAGCCATGTTTTCAGAATAAACCAATCTTGAACAACCACTTAAATTGGTGATGACTTTTGGCCGGGTGCTGTATTAGAATGGTTCGTCAATAAAGTTTCATGCATATTTTCTTTTAGAAACAAAGGAAACCCGACATGCCATCCAGTGAAGCAGAGCAGATTATTGCATTTAAGAATATCCACACTTTAACGCCAATAGCGCAAGTCAAGGAAGTGGAGAAGCTAGCAACAAAGGAGCCTTCAAAGCTGAATTTCGCATTAAATATCTATCTGGCGCAATTGTATAAATACACATCTGATGGTACTTACAGTGCAGAAGAGAAAAAAATGATGCAATCAACTACAGACAAACTTAAACTGAATTTGAGTGCCAACCATTTCATGCAAGAGGATTTTGATCCCGCTTTTTTAAAAATGGTAAAAAATTCAGTGGCTAACCTTTCAGTCGAGCCAGTAGCAACGCGTTAGCGATCACTTACATGTGGCATCCCACTTTAGCTAGGGCTTTAATCAATAAGAAGTGCATCACTTGTTAACATATACCGCAAAAAAGTTAATTGTAGCCAGTCTGCTGGTTTTATGCAGCGCAAGTGCCTGGGCTGCTCCGGGCTTGTTCTGGAAAGCGGAATCACCTGACAATCAAATAATTTATCTGTTTGGTACAATCCATACCGACGATAACCGTGTGACCGAGTTCTCGCCTGCGTTGATGAGTGCGCTTAAATCGATTGACGTATTCATGATGGAAACCCAGGCGTCACAGGATAATCAAGTTCTGATGATGCCAGACGGTAATCTCAATGATATGCTGAGCCAGGATGAGCTTGATAAAGTCTACGCACTGACCGACTTCCATGTCATGCATCGTGCTAATGTATTGCGTATGAAACCATGGCTGCTGGCGGCGATATTTGATTCACCCAGACCATTGACCCCGTTTGCGCAGGATAACCTGCTGATGACCAAGGCAGAGGATCTTGGCAAAGAGGTACGCGGAATCGAAAGTGCGGTTGAGCATTTCAGTGCCATGGATAGCTTGAGCCGCGATGAGCAGCTGCTGATGCTGCGTGCAGTGCTTAAACGCAGTGATGCGCAGAAATCGGATGATTATGAATATTTGATCAAAGCCTACCTCGCGGGTGACAGTGACAAGATTGCAGCACTGGATGAAAAAATTACCGGGGGCATGCTGCCTGCTGAGGTTTGGCAGCGTATGCGAAGTAAGCTGCTTGATGAGCGCAATGTGCTGATGGCAACGCGCATCACTGAAGCAGCAAAAAGCAAAAGTCTGTTTGTGGCAGTAGGTGCTTCGCATCTGGCTGGACACGGCGGGCTGCTTGCCCGGCTTAAACAGGCTGGATTTAAATTAAGCCCGCTTAAATAGCGTTTGCGAAACCCGTGTGGTAAAAATGCTTATTGCGTGAATGCATGTTTTGCAGCGAGATTTTTGATGTGGTCTGCAAAATCAGGATCTTCACCCTGGAGCAGTCTGGGTAAAAGTTTACGGAAATCTTCGCGCTCGCACCATTCGCTCATGAAGTCTTCCCATGACCGCCAGCGCCGCAATTGTTTACTCGACATTTTTTCATCGTAACTCAGTAAGTAAGCGCGCTCAAATAGCGAGATCAGAATCTCGAATATGACAAGCTGGCGCTCCTGCTGCTCTTCGGTGAGGGTTGTAATTTCGCAGCTTGAGCGTAACTGGAGGTCAGGGTGCTGCATGACCAGTTTCAGGAAGTCGGTGTAATCGGCGGTAAGCAACTGGTACACCTCTTCGTCTTCGTTTTCACGTTCTTTGCGCTGCTCGACCATGAAGGCGAATATCGCTAATGGAAAGCCAAAAACGGTCACGATATAACTCAGTAATTCCCAGGTTTCCAGTGTCATCTCTAACTTGTGCCTGATTAAGTTGTATGTTTAATGCCTAACGTGGCGGCCAGCTTCATAATCCACAATATCAGCAGACTGTGACACATAGATTAATTTGTCAGTGGCAAATCCCAGTTCTTTGGCTTTTGCGATCAGATGCTGTTTGATTGGGTAAGGCAGCTGCGGCGTGCGTGACAGTATCCAGAAGTAGGATCTGTCGGGGCCGCACAACATCACATAGTTATAGTAAGGCTTGTCCAGCTCGATAATGTTGTATGCACCATAAAATGGGCCGAAGAAAGACACCTTGAGTTTGCCGGTGTAGCTGCCATCTGTGTTTTTAGGATCAACAAAGTAGGCTTTTCCTTCGGCTTCTTTCCATTTTTTTGTTTCAGGATTAAAGCCGCGGTTAATCACCTTGATGCCCCCATCTTCGCGTAGAGAGTAAGTTGCGGTCACATTAACCAGACCACGCTCGAAGCTGTGATCCAGGCGCGTGATTTCATACCAGGTGCCCAGATACTGATTGGCATCTATGCCACTCACTACTTTTATATTGTCTGGAACACCCATGCAGGATGTCAGCATCAGTGTACACAGAATAATCAGTTGGTTTCGTATGGCCATCATGGCTCTGGCAGATTGAATGGTCAGGTTCTCTTTGGGACTATGTATGCTGCGGTCTAGTTCTCCAGCGGTTTCAGGTTATGCAGATCCGCTTCACTCAGCCAGCGCCATTCGCCTACACCGAGATCCTCCGGTAGCTTCAATTGCCCGATCTGAATACGTTTCAAACCTTCAACACGGTTGCTGATTGCCGCTACCATGCGCTTTACCTGATGGTATTTGCCTTCTGCCAGCGTCATGTGTATGACATGGTCGCTGATTTTTTCGCAGGATAATGCTGCAATCGGCGCATCTTCATCAATGAGCTGCACACCTTTGAGTATATGCGTAATTTGTTCATCGCTCACCGGATGTTTGCAAGTCACCTCATATATTTTGGGTACTTTCCACTTTGGCGAGCTCATTTTATGGATAAACTGTCCGTCGTCCGAGATCAGGATCAACCCCGTAGTGTCTTCATCCAGCCTGCCTATGCACTGAACGCCGCGTTCCACTAGCGGATGCGGCAGCAGGCTGTAGATGGTAGGGTGGTGCTGGGTTTTGTGTGAGCACTCATAATTTCCGGGCTTGTGCAGCATCAGGTATGATTTTTCATGATAAACCCAGGGTTCGCCTTTAATCGTGTAGGTGAGTTTTTCAGTATCGAATGTGGCGTCTGGGTCATCGCAAAGTTCGCCGTTCACGGTGACTTCTTCATTAATGATTAAAATACGGCACAGCTTGCGTGAACCAAAGCCTTGATTGTGCAGAATACGTTCTATAGAGAGTTTTTTAGCCATGGCTGTATTATAGCCGTCCCAGCAAAAACGCCCACATGATGCAGGCGTTTTTTTAGCTAAATGCCTGTCAAGACGGCACGCCTAATCATCGGCTGCTATACAGTTGTAAACCAGCGCCCCTATGATGCCACCTACAATCGGCGCCAGCCAGAACAGCCAGAGCTGATCAATATAAGCGGTGCCCGCAAACAAAGCCTGGCTTGTACTGCGCGCCGGGTTGACTGAAGTGTTGGTCACCGGAATGCTGATCATGTGGATGAGTGCCAGTGTCAGGCCGATTGCAAGAGGGGCGAGTCCGGCAGGCGCGCGCTTGTCTGTTGCGCCCATGATGATGAACAGAAATACGGCTGTCATGACAACTTCGCTGACAAACGCAGCCTGCAGCGAGAATTTATGCGGTGATAATTCTGCATAGCCATTGGCTGCAAATCCGCCCACGGTGAATCCCGCCTGACCATTGGCAATCACGTAAATTACCATGGCGGCCAGAATTGCCCCAAGCACCTGGGCTACAACGTAAAAAGGTAAGTCTTTTGCACTAAAGCGGCCGCCGGCAACTAGCCCGACTGAAACTGCAGGGTTTAAATGGCAGCCTGAAATGTGGCCAATGGCATAAGCCATCGTAACTACTGTTAAGCCGAATGCAAGTGATACGCCTAAATATCCCAGCCCCAGCTCAGGAATCCCCGCAGCCAAGACTGCACTGCCGCAGCCACCTAAAACCAGCCAGAACGTACCGATCAACTCGGCTAATGAACGTTTTGTTAATGACATATATACCCCCGTAATTATTAAAATTCTGATAAAGGACTACGTCTGCTACAGCGGTAATTTACTGCAATACGGTTACGCTCACAAGCCAAGTTCGGTTAAACTGGGCATTTACTTTGTTAACAATAGTTATGAGACCTTTGCAAAAATATTTCTCTTGGCATATTTCAGCGTTGGGCGCTGCTCGCAACCTTGCTGTATATCGCATACTATGCCGGGTTTTGTGTGTGAACAGGTTGCTTCAGCAGCCATGTTCCACGGCGAAGACCCTTGCGGCCTCTCCGTTCCGTGCCCCTTTAGCGCATATATTCAACGGAAATACCCTTTGTGGGTAATGCTGCACTTAACATAAACACTTTGCAAAGATCTCATTATTATGTCTTTTAAACACATTACCTCGCGCGACAACCCGATTTTCAAGCAGCTCAAGAAATTTGCCGATAATGCGCGTGAGCGGCGCAGCGAGGGCAAGACGCTGCTGGATGGCGTGCATCTCATCGAATCTTACATGGCGACATTCGGGCTCCCTGATGTTGTCATTATTTCTGAAGGTAAAAGCACGGTAGAAGCCACCGGCCTGATTCAGGAGCTGGTCGATGTTTCTACGGTGATGCTGCCGACGCTGATGTTTGCAGAACTGACACCGGTTGCCAGCGCCACGGGCATATTGGCACTTGTTAAAATACCGCAACTGCCGGTGCCCGAAGCGCCGCAGTTTGCACTGATGCTGGAAGATATCCAGGATCCGGGCAATCTTGGCAGCATGCTGCGTACCGCAGCCGCAGCCGGGGTAGAGGTGGCTTATCTGAGCACCAGCTGTACCGATGCCTGGTCGCCCAAGGCGTTAAGAGGGGGGCAGGGCGCGCAGTTCGTACTGCCGATTGCCGAGCGTGCTGACTTGATTGCAGAGTTACAGAACTTTCAAGGCAATAGTTATGCGGCCACAATGCTCGGTGAGTCCGTCTATGCACAGGATTTAACGCAGCCAACCGCTTTTGTAATCGGTAATGAGGGGGCCGGGCTGCGCAAGCAAACCATTGCCGCTGCAACTAAAACAATCACGATTCCCATGGCTGATCGTTCTGTGGAATCTCTTAATGCAGGCGCTGCGGCAGCCGTTTGTCTATTTGAGCGCAAGCGCCAGGTTCTATGAAGCCAGTGCAGTTGATGCCTAAGGTGTTAAGTTTTGAGATGCGCTATCAATCAAAATGGGCGGGGCTGCCTTCCGACAAGCATATATTCGGGTTCACGGCGATAGAAATGATGGTTGTCATTGCGATTCTGGCGATTCTGGCAACTATCGCCATTCCTTCCGGTATGGCACGCATCGTTAAAGAACAGATCATCACGGCAATGCCGCTGGCCGATATTGCAAAATCACCGGTTGCGGCCAGCTGGAAGCTGGAAAAAACCTTATTGGCAGATAATGAGGCAGCGGGGCTGCCTGACCAACACAAGATTGTGAATAATTACGTCAGTAGCGTGCTTGTGGAAAATGGCGCAATCCACATGACTTTTGGTAACAAAGCCCACCCCATCATTAAAGGCAAAACGCTCTCAATGCGTCCGGCTGTGATTGAAGACTCGCCAATAGTCCCGGTGACCTGGGTTTGCGGTAATGCGAAAGCGCCGGAACAAATGACGGTGATGGGCGTTAATAAAACGGATGTTGCGTCCGAGTATCTGCCCTACCTCTGCAAATAGAACGTTTGACTAGGTTTTTTATCGTATCTAATGTACTTCTTTGCTGCCTTGTGCGACTACATCGCTCACCATTAGCTGTGCAGCATCTACTTTGTCGAACTGGTAGTGAGTGTTGCAGAAGTCACAGTTCACTTCAATTTTGCCTTGCTCTTCAAGAATAGCGGTAATTTCATCATTGCCCAGCATGCGCAACATATTGGCGACACTGGCTCTGGTGCAGCTGCAGAAGAATTTCGTGTTACTTGCTTCAAACAGCCGTACGTCTTCTTCATGAAATAAACGGTGAATAAGGGTTTCTGTCGGCAGGTGCAGTAATTCATCATCAGTGACTGTGTCTGCCAAATGGCCTACGCGATTCCATGCGTCAAGATCATGTTCGATAGATTCTTCGCTTTGTGTAACCTGGTTCATGATGTCAGGCAGTTTCTGCAGCAGCATGCCTGCAGCGGAGTTGCCGTCGCAGCATAACCAGATTTTGGTGTCGATCTGCTCGGAGCGCAGCATATAGTTTTCAAGAATCGTGCTGATGTCATTGCCTTCAATCGGCACAATGCCCTGGTAGGTCTGACCACCGTCTTTGGGATCCAGCGTGATCACAAACTGGCCATGCTCGATTAAATCAAACAGATTCTGGTCATCACTGATCTGACCACTCCATTTTGCCGTGGCACGAATGCCAAAATCAGAAGTACATTCTACAACCAGCAGTTTCAGCGCGCCTTTGCTTTGAATCTGTAAAACTAAAGAGCCATTCATCTTGAGCGTGGCAGTAAGCAGGGCGCTTGCAGCCATAAGTTCGCCCAGTGCGCGTTTCAGGCCGGCCGGCAGGTGCTGCTTGTTCAGTGCGAGTTGAAAGGTGTTGGTGAGGTTCACGATGTTGCCGCGAACCGGTGTGTTTTCAAATAGAAAACGATTGAGCGTGTCATTAACTTTATCCATAGTGCAATTTTAACATAGCACACATTTTTTAATCGGTAGCCACTCGGTTAAATCTGCATCCGGAAATAAAAATGCCCCGGCTAAATTGCCGAGGCTGGATAGATCTGCGTCAACGCATCGCTTAGAAGTTGTAAATCAGCGTTGCGCGGCCGGTGAATGGGGCACCAGGCGTTATGTTGTTATTGTTATGTGCGTACAAGGCATATTCTTTATTAGTGATATTTTCCAGGTTAATTTGCAGTCTGGTTTTATCATTGATTTTGGCAAATACTGCTGCATCATAACGTGTATAGCCCGGCATAACCGTACTTTGCGTAGCAGTTGGTAAGGCCGCGTAACGCTCACTTGAGCTAATGACACCTAAAGCGACTCCCCATGTATCGTTAATATTGTAACGATTCCACAGTGATAAGGTGCGGTCAGGTGTTTGTGCTAACTCACTACCTTTAAGCACTGCACTAGTGCCAGCACCTTGTTGTTTGGTAATCTCGCCATCTTGAAAGGCTACTCCGCCAAATATGCTCCATTTGTCAGTTATATTACCTGCGATGCCTAACTCAATGCCTTTTGTGACCTGTCCATCTATCAATATATCTACACTTGAGTTATTAGGGTCTTTGGCTTGTACATTTTGACGCTCGAGACGGTAAGCCGCTGCAGTCAGAGCAAGGTTAGGGTTAACATCCCATTTGAAACCAATTTCATGATTAATAAATTTTTCCGGGTCAAATGATTTATTGGTGATCGTTAGAGAAGTCAGTTGATCACCAGCTCTCGGAACATAAGACATACTATAATTTGCATAAATTGACATAGCTTCTACAGGTTTAAATATTAGCCCGGCGCGAGGTGATAAAAGGTTGTCAGTGACATTAAATTTTTCTGAAACAGTAGTATTGACGCCAGACCTTCTTACGCCATCAAAATCCGTATCAAATCTGTCGTGTCTTAAGCCCAAGATTGCCTGCCATTGAGGAGACAGAATGATCTGATCCTGCAGATATACACCAATAATGTTAACGGTAGACTTGTTGTCGCGGTAAGCGTTACTATCGTTCACTAAATTTTGTCTGAAGCTCACTGGCGTGCTGCCGATTCCTGTTGCATTATTGACATTAACTGTTGTTTGCGTGCCTGTCGTTGTAAAGTCATTATTGAAAAATGCTGTGAGTCGTGAGTTTGATGTGTCTTGTTTTGCTAGCTCTAAGCCTGCCAGCAATTTGTGTTCAACTTTACCCCACTGGGCTGTATAAGTTAAATCTGTCTGATTAATTAAGTTTTCTCTATCTGTAAAATCTGCATAACCGCGTACTGTAAAATTACCCGCATTGTTTACAGCACTGTCAGCAAATACATTCTGATAAAACTTATCGTAGTTTGCATAGCGCGTACGATTTTTTATCGCGATGCCGTTGCTAAACTCATGCTCAATCAAAGCATTAAAAGCTGAGCTTTCAGTTTCTGTAGGGCTGAGTTTGGCACTGCCATAAAATGCAGAATAATCACCAATGTTGAATGGTTTTCTGTTGATGATACTGTTGCCTGTTCCATTCGCTGAGGGCGCGCCGCGATCAGCAACGCGCTTGTCTTCAAAGTACTCTGCGCTTAATACAACTTTTGTGCTGTCTGTTGGGCGAATCGTTAAGGTCGGTGTAATCCCGTAACGCTCCAAATCTACACCATCGCGGTAGGAATCTGAATTTTCGTATACTGCGTTGATTCTGAATGCCACTTCTTCATTGATTGCTTGTCCATAGTCACCAGAAATCCTTTTTTGGTTGTAAGCCCCGTAAGTGGCTATTAGCTCACTCACCGGAGTCCATCCAGCTTCTTTTGAAACACGGTTTACAACACCACCAGCCCCACCACGCCCGAAAATCATGCCGTTAGGACCTTTTAATACCTCAATGCGATCAGTGTTGTAAAAGTCGCGGTAAGTTTGCACATCATCACGCATGCCATCAACAAATAAATCCCCGGTTGTCGCAATGCCTCTAAATATTAGGGCATCGCGGTTACCTTCTCCCTGGGCAGCGCTAACGCCCGGTACATAGCGAACGGCATCAGTGACGCTCTGTATCGATTGGTCTTGAATCACCTCTTGTGTGATGATTGAAATTGATTGAGGTACGTCTCTTAATAGACTATCTGTCTTGGTAGCAGTTGAACTTTTCTTTGCGTTGTAGCCTTTAACCGGTTTTGTATCGCTTTCAGCTTTTCCAACGACCTCAACTTCTTTCAGTTCGATGGCATTTTTAGCCTGCTCTTCGGCATAAACTGTGTTGTGTGTCGCGCCGGCTGCCAGTCCTATCCCCAGGGCCGCAAGCTGTATTGCTGATTTTAATGTTGAGTTTTTATGTGGAAATGCAGGCGCATTCCGGTTTTGCGATAACTTAACATGAGCTTTCATTGGTTAATCCCTGTAGATGATATTTTATATTGAATTATGATAATGCAAATGAGAATGGTTATCAAATACAACTTAAGTAGTATAGCTGAGGTGTTCGATAAAATACTGATGCACTATTGATATCAAAACGGATTGCATCTTAATGAGCTGGGCTGAAACCAGTTTAGGTTGAAGTCAGTTTAAGTGTTCTTGCATTAGGGACTTTTGATAACTGCCAGTTGCTGCAAGCCCATTGCCAGATAGTGTTTTTATCTTCATTTACTAGAAATGCCGGTGGTGTTTGCCCAAGAAAATCCAATGCCTGGATTAAATGCAGTGAGGTCTTTGATATATTCAGAGGTGACGCGAGCGTCTGCTTGCTGAGTTTCTCACCGGCATCATTGCAGACGACGGGTACATGCGCGTAACAAGGTGCCGGGTAACCCAATAGTTTTTGCAGATAAATCTGGCGCGGGGTGGAATCCAGCAGATCAGCGCCCCGCACAATATGTGTGATGCCTTGTGCGGCATCATCCACAACAACTGCCAGCTGGTAAGCAAACAAGCCATCCGCGCGCTTTAAAATAAAATCACCGATATCTGTACTCAGGGTTTGGCTCACTTTACCTTGAATTGCATCTTTGAAACTGATGCCGACAGCATCGGTTTTAATGCGCCAGGCAATAGCGGCATGCGGTTTTATCGGGTGCTGCAAGCAGGTTCGTGGGTAAATCACTCCTTCGATGCCAAAACTGGTGCTCGAGTCGTTAATCTCTTTGCGGGTACAGGTGCAGGGGTAAATCAGCTGTTTTGCCCTGAGTGCTTCAAGTGCCTCATTATAAAAACGGTCACGTGTACTTTGATACAGCACAGATCCATCCCACTCAAATGCAAAAGCTTCAAGCTGATGCAGGATGCTTTCTGCAGCACCCTTGGCAGTACGCGGTTTATCCAGGTCTTCCATACGCAGCAGCCATTGGCCATTATTTTTCCTGGCATCGCAATAGCTCGCTACTGCGGCCACCAGTGAGCCAAAATGCAGGGGGCCGGTAGGTGAGGGGGCAAAACGACCAATATACATCTGGCAGCTGGTTTAATTGACAGGTTGCAGATAAGGCGGGATATGCCATGAGCCAAGCTGATTGCCCAGCAGCATCAGGTGACAATGCAGGCGGTCATCACCGCTGGCGCTCACGTCGAATTCATAAGTGCGCAGCAATTGCATATGGCCTTTACGATTACGTCCTAACCATATACGGCTGCATACGACAGACTCATCAAGCAACTGCAGGTTAAACCTGGAAGCGAGCTCACCCCCGAGCAGAATCGCTCTTTCACGCTTGTCGAGGCTATCGATCCAGAACCATGCAATGGCAAGTAATATAACGATTAATGCTATTTCCATAAAAAACCCTACTAAAAAACCTGGTAAAAAAATTCCTGTAAAAAAACTTTAGATTGCAGATCTGCTGTAATCGCATGTATTCATTCTACCTAGCGGCGGCATCTTTCTGGTAAATACTTAAAAATATAAGTATGAAATTTATCTGAGTTTAATTTTTTCTGATAGTGTGTCTATCTGTTGCATAGATAAAACCAGTGGGAAGTTTTTATATATAATACCTACAGAAAAATAAACAGCGGTGATAGAAGCTGACAATGCAATAAACATAATAAATAAATTTCTATAATAAATTGCAAGTGCAAACCAGTATCCGTGCTGATAATGGTTTTCTTGGTTGTTGAATCGAAATAATAATCAATGAATATGATCCGTGAAAAAGAAGCAATTAATGCCTATTTGAAATTGCTGCAATCAAAAGGGGCGAGCAGCTCACTGTTGCATAAGCGTTCATTGTTTTTGGATAAGCTCAGTGCCAGCCTCGGGAGTTTAGCGCTTGATGGCGCAGCATATCGGGTTGCGATTGAAAATATAATGGAAACAGTTCCGGCAGATAACTGGCATGAAAACCTTACCGCCGCACGTGAGTTTTATCCGTTCTGGCTTAAAGATATCAAGGCGATCGCTGCACTCAACAAGAACCCCGGCTTTGAAGTTCCACCTGTTGACTGGAAACCGGATCTGGTTTCATTAAAAGCGCTGACTGATAGCCTGGAAACCGAAAAATTCGATACCTCGGAAAACTGGCCATTAAAGGCTTACACTCAAGCCTTGCGCCATGAAGGCGCTGAGCAGGCTTTGGTTGATACTCGCGTTAAGCTGGCAAAAATCATTCTGATACGTTTAAGAAGTGCACCGGAAAAGAGCGGTGTCATGTACAGAACCGCAGTTGATCTGACTTTGCCGCTATTTACCATCAAACAGAATAGAAGGCTATTTCTGGTAGTAGTCCGGGAGTTTTTCCATTTCTGGTCCGGTAATCCGGATGCAGCAAGCATGGTGCTTAAAGACGGTTCCGGCAGTATGCTGCTGTAATTGTCTTGGCGGGCAATTGCCAGCGTTGCAACAAACCACATGCACCACGCCTGATAAGCATTGCCGGGATCATGCCAAATTTGCACAAATTAAGTGCAGCTCATCTTGGCATGCACTTTATCGGTGCATACCTTTATCTGATTCAAGATTAATATCCATATAAAACAAAAGGTTATCTTTTGGCTTATTCTTTGCTTGTATTCATCGGCTTAAATGTTAAGAGGTGACATATAAATGGAAGCGTTAGTAACAGCAAATGATGTGCTATTTGTATTGCTTGGTGCCATTATGGTGCTGGCAATGCATGCCGGCTTTGCATTTTT